>Ga0209755_10000497_pt1 | contig 71773 bp, 54 predicted proteins | sample TergutCo191P1_FD_187301 | JGI IMG/M metagenome (GOLD analysis project Ga0209755, IMG submission 187301) | Cornitermes sp. P1 segment gut microbial communities from Petit-Saut dam, French Guiana - Co191P1 (SPAdes) (version 2) | ecosystem: Host-associated > Arthropoda: Insects > Digestive system...
ACCACTTTCTTTAGTGTTATAATATCCAGTTTGTGAGTAATCATGATTTACATGATCTAAAACACCATTACAGTCGCTACATATTAGTTTTACCATCAATTATTCCTTGATTTACTATATTTTTATTTTTTACTATTGTCAATATATTTATGTTATAATTTTTCTCAATAATCTAGCCCATATGTCGTATAACTACTTTTAAACGAAATTCATCTAACCTACAAATAACTGAAAAAAAGCGAATGTCGCTTTAATGCCAACAGATGTATATAAAGTTAACAAAATATCGTCTAACCTACAAAATAAGGATATAAAGCGACATATAAATATTTTTAGCCATACAATTTTTTCTTTTTAAGTAAATATAAACATTAAACTTGTTCGACAACCTGTAGGAGCCTGTCTAAGAAATAATTAATATTCACTGCGAAGTCGGCGAAGCAACACAAAGAACCGGGAAAGTTATGGTTTGTCAGCTATAACTCTTCGTACTGTTTCTGTGCCTTTGCGGTAATATGGTTGATAGGAGGGATACAGCTGTAAAACGTTAACCTGTAGGGTATTTTCCTACGATATTCATTGTTATTCTGATACAAAGTTCCTGCCTTGACCTATATATCACTTTAGTCCATAGTGAAGCTACACTTTAGCCTATAGTAATATATCACTATAGACTGTAGTTAACAATCACTATAGACTAAAGTGAAATATCACTACAGTCTATAGTGAATATTCACTTTAGACTGTAGTGATTGCATACTATAGGCTGCAGGATGAACCTATACTAAGGCAGAAAGAGAAGCCTGTGAGCGCTTAAATTGTCTGCGGATTTCATCTGTTTTGTAAACAGCATACTCGCTTTCTTCTGTACGAAAATTAATAAAATATTAGAGTTGTTCGATAACTTCAGTTATTGAACAACTTCATTAGAATTCAATAAGCGAAGTGTTTGCTGCGGTGATTGGCTTTAACTGCTGTTCTTGTTTGGGCGGTTTTTCCTCTTTCCCTTAAAATGTATATTACAAATCCTTATAACATAAAGAGTTAACTAATTGCCCGGAAGAAGACTCGAACTTCCATGCTTTTGAAGGCACTGGTACCTGAAACCAGCGTGTCTACCAATTCCACCATCCGGGCTTAAAATGTCACTCAGCTTATCTTAAAAAATAAAATTAATCAAGGCTGGGTTTTTGTACGGATAATCAGGATAAAACACAGGCAAACGGGAATGTTATACCTGAAACCCGTCAGCGATGACAGAAATCTTCTGAATGGAAGATCTCGTGTTGGCAGACAATTCAGAGACACCCTGCGCTCCATTGTTGACGTTTTTTATATCGTTAGACATTTGTGCCATACAAGACATTATTTCTCCTGCGTTTGTTTTTAACGCGTCTATTTCCTTCAGCATTACCAGGCTGCTGTGATCCATTTCCTGCGAGCCGTTGTTAACTTTCTCCGAGTTATCTTTCATCATGCGTAAAGAATTAATTATCTGAGCCGCTCCTATTTTTTGCTCTCGGATGGCGCTATTAACCTGATGAACAAGTTTTTCGGTATCCTCAACGCGCTGGGTTACTTCGATAAAGGCGTTTGTTGAAGCTTCGGAGTCTTTTACAATGTTGTTGATAGTTTCAACAATTTGCTTCAGCTCGGCGCCAATCTTGTGAGACTCATTAGTGGAATTTAGGGCAAGCTGGCGTATTTCATCAGCGACAACCGCGAATCCTCTGCCTGATTCTCCTGCGTGAGCCGCTTCAATGGCGGCGTTCATTGCCAAAAGGTTGGTTTTAGCGGCTATGGTTGCAATAACTTTATTTGCGTCCTGTAAATCCTGCGATTGCGATACAATTACGCTGATACGCTCGGCGCTTTCCTTCTGGATGCTGCTGCCGCGATTGGAAGATTCTCCAACAGTCTTAAACTGAGATTCCATTTTTTCCGTTACAGAGCTGATTGACGTAATATTTCCTATCATTTGCTCAACTGCCGCGGATGCTTCATTCATACTTTCTGTTTGAACAGCAATTGATTCATCCAGCGCCTTGACGTTATCGGATATCCGCTGTACAGCCTGCGAAGAAGTGTTAACGCTTTCCATCTGGTTTTTGGTTTTTTCCAGCACCTGCTCCGCGGTGGTTGACATCTGGGCGACAGAAGCCGCCATACCGGAAGCGTTTTCTTCCAGGCGGTTGCCCACAAGAATTAGATCGTCTTTTCCGCTTTTAATGTCATGAATTCCTTCGCTTAAGTGATCGCTGAAGGAATTCACCATTCCTGTAATAGTACCCAGTTCGTCTACTGAGCAAACCGTAATGCGGCGTCTTAAATCTTTTTGATCCGAAGAAAGGTTTTCCAGCTGTTCAACTATTGAATTAAACAAAACGGAGGCGTTCTTCTTTAAATTAATTGACAGTAAGGTAACGCATATAAACACAATAATAACCGGAAGCAGCATAGTCAGCCAATCGCTTCCTTTATAATTGTCAATGCTTCCGCCGGCTTTGCTTATGCTCAGAAAAGTTACAGAAACGGCGAATACCAGCGCCATTAGAACAGCAGCCATGGGGATTATCATCGCTTTTAATTCCTGCCGTTTTTCACGAAGTCCTCTGGGATAGTATAAAAAATTCTGCGCTATAAGGCTCCGCGAAACAAGGCCGTCACTCATTACATAGATAAATGTTCCGACAAGCATACCGAAAGCCAGAGATGCAAGAAAAAGAGGACCCCGCATACTGTTTTGGACGGGCAGATAATTACCGTTTGCATAGACACAGCCAAGAAGGGCAGCGTGGAGCAGTACATTTAACGCTATCATTTTTATCGGTATTGCTCCTATTCTTTTTAGCCTGTCCAAAAAAACTTTTCCCTTATCATTTTCCGCCTCTGTTTGTGTAAAAAAAGACGCATTAAAACATTTTGCGTTTCGCCCCAAAATGACACAGTAAGCAATGAGGAAAAGAAGACATGGGATGCCAAGCTTAAAAACCAACTGCGAAAAAGCAATATCAAAATAAATCAATAACAGGAAATCTGCCGCTATCATGCTTAGTCCGGTAGCGAGAACAAGCGTGAAGAAAGAAAAATGATACATGGTGTTTTTCATTGTAACATTTTATTAAAAATAATATAAATATTCTACCGTATTTCTTCTTTTTTTTAATAAATCGGACCAAGACAGATATCCCAAAAACTGAAGTTAAGCAAGTTTCCCATTTAAAACACATATGTAACTGAAATCTTTAAAAAGTTATTATCCTTGTATTGACCAAGCTGGCCTTCTTTATTACCCAGAAAAAAACTTCCGGACAGCGCAGTTTTTAAATCATCTTTCGTCCATATCAGCGCGGGTATAATCGCAAAGTCTTCGTCTTCAATACCCCAAACAACCGCAGTGCGCAGTTCAAGCTCATCGCGAAGGAATTTTTTTGAAAGCATCGCTGTAAGCCGTGTAGAAGTCATTGATGTGCCGGCTTCTATGTCAAAATTTGGCGCAAAAGGATTATCGCTTCCTATTTTATCATTAAAGAGGCGTACGCTTCCGTTAGCTTGAAGATTTACATTTAAACCGGCTATGATATCGCGGTCAAAACCCAAAGACCATCCAATGGAAGGATTGTAAATATTACCGTCATTGCCTTTTGTGTCTTCCGTTATGTTCGCCGCAACTTCCGCCCTGATGTTGAAGCCCGCAAGCACCTGCGCATAATCAAACCCAATCTGGTGGTACTTGTTAAACATTAGCTCTACAGATTCGATTATTGGATAGGCTGCCGGATCTGTTATCGGATAAAATACTGTTTTAACGGCAGGCTGAAACATCCGCCCGTAAAAATACTGCATTCCTATATCGGCGCTTCCGGCGGTGGTAGTAAATCTGAACCCTGCCTGCGCGTAATCAAGTCCTGATGACTTTGGCATAATTAATCTGCCTTGATGTTCCAATGCTGCGCTTAACTGTCTCATTTTCGGCGGTATCCATCTCTCGGAAACGGGACCGGTTATTATTGATAAAAAATCATTATCAGCGCCGAATGCGGACGATACAGCCATACTGTTTATTTCGAAACTGGGGAGAAATACTCCTTCAATTTTTGAAAACATTCCGAACCTGTACGATGCGTGAATAATTGGGTTTGCGATTTTTACGCCCATAAGATTGCTGTTATCCGCCATCTCGGTGAATATTTTTGATGAATCCGGCAGGTTGATGATATCAAGCGGTCCGAATTGGTCGGCTTTACCCCATGCGAGTTTCCGCAATCCTGCGGTCAGATCCAGACTTCCAAAGAATGCGCGGATGTACGCTTCGTCAATGCTGACCGGTACAAGTGCGGGTACCAATTTTAGATTTATTACGCCCTGCGCGTAAGATGACTGCGCGAGAAAATTTAGTTTTCCGGAAAATTGAAACATGTCTCTTGTGTTGATATACTCAGGGCCTTCGGCTATTTCATCAAGGTATCCAATAACTGCAGCTGTTACTTCGCCGCTTATGGAAACAGAAGGAGCTTTTCCTGCATTTTGGGTGAAGCTTCCGCCGCTTGATTCCTCATCTTCGCCAAATCCGAATCCAAAACCAAAATCCTGCGCCCAAAAATGACCTGTAATTAATAAACCAACTATTACTATTAGTGCGGTTTTTTTATGTATATTGTCTGGACTTTCTTCTCTCCGCATTCCCAATTCTCCGCTTTCTACGGTCTTCCTGTTTCAAGATATGCGGTCGTAAAAACGCTTTCTGGAATCGGGTCGTCATAACGCATTATTTCCATAAATATTGTTGTTGACGTTCCCGCGGCAACAGTAGATATTTTTGTCTGCATCGGCGACAAGCGGCCTTGTACATCCCTGAAATTGGACATTTCCATAATCTTTACAACTTCTCCCCTCTGGTTATACATTTCCGCTTTGTAAATCAGGTAATTTTCCTTATCGATCCATGTAACTGTTTTTGAATATTGATAAGCGCTTCTTGGAACCGATTCAATAACGTAACATTGCTTTCCGTTTAAAGCTTCTTCCCTTAAAAGAGTGTGAGTGTCAAGCGAAATATCCCTGTCCATTGAGGAAATATCGTCATAGGAAAAATCAGTACCCATAAAATTTCCGCCGCTTTCGGAGGAGGCAATCCGACGCACTCTGCCGAGACTTGGCAGATATATCCACTGATCTGAACCGCCTGAGGAGTTGTCCATGGTAAGAAAGCGCGTCCCTGCTACATTAGCGGGCTGTTGGAATACTATTATTGTTCTGGCTCCGTTAGGACCGTCTTTTGAATACTGATCGATAACCCTCTCTGTTGTGCTTCCGTTTCTCGCTGTTATTACCATGCGCGAGCGTGAAGAAACAGTGTCTGAAGTAACGCGGTTTTTCGCGGAATTCATAATGGCGTTCGCGTTTTGCGCGTATAGGGAAACCGCTCCTGACAGTAATAACGTCACAGCAAGGAGAGCTTTAAATGTAAACCGGTTCATAATTTTCCTCCATAAATACAATATACATCAAATTATTATTTATCGTAATCCGCTTGCTTCTTCGCGTGTAGCTCTCTTCCAGTATTGGCTGCCTGAAAAGAAAAGAAGCTGTCCGCGTATTTCAAGGGCTTCTTCCTGATACCGTCTGCCGTCCGCAGGATGATGAATTATCGAACACCGGTATATGCTGCCGTTTTCAGGATTTATAACATGACCGTTTGTCCAACGTCCGTTATTATCTTTACGAAGACCGAATATCCACGGCGTTCCCAGAACAGGAAGCTGGTTCACTTTTCCTGAAACAGGGAAATTGGCATAACTCTCGCGGCATCTTGATGCGATAATATTGGCCGTCATGCCCAATCCCGAGAGCATTTTTCCTGCCAATACTCCGTCAATTACATACATCTCCCAGCCGGATTGAACTTCCCCTGTTTTATCATCAACGCTCAGCCAAAACCCTTCAGCCGGATCGGAGGTAAAGGCGGTTCCGGTAATTATTAACAAGATGATAATTACTGTAAAACAATTCTTCATTTTTTTCCTCCATAAATAAATTTTGGTTTTATTACAGTAAGCAGCACAGGAATTATCGTAAGGCTGACAAGAGTTGTTGACAGCATACAAATAGCTGTAAGAAGACCGAACTCCGCGATAATTTTAAAATTGGAAAACGCCAGAACTGCAAATCCTACGCCTACAGACATGGCGGTTGTACATATAGCCCTGCCGCAGGCAATAAAAGTCCTGCGAAGAGCGCCTTCTTCTCCGCTTTTAAATTCCCTTTTATAAAATTCGATAAAGTGAATCGCGTCATCAATGCCGATACAGACTGTAAGGCTTGCGATAAGCGCTGTTCCAAGATTAAGTTTAATTCCGAAAAGCCCCATCACCATAAAATTACACAAGACTGCGAGTATTAAAGGAACCGCGCTTATTATACCTGCGGTAAATGATTTATTTGCGATTGCGACAATGATGAATATCATAAAGACAGATATAATTATTGATATTATCTGTGAGTTAAGAATCAAATCCGTAACCGCGATTTCCTGTGTTACGCCGCCGCCAATCATTATGCGCACATTTTTGGGAAAATTTATTTCAATATAGTCATTGATTATATCAATTACCGCCTTGGTATCGCCGCTTCCTGTTGTGCGTAATTGCATCATCGTTCTGATTGCTGTCGGCTCCATCGGGTCATTGGAGTAGTCTGAATCATCGTTTCCCGCGAGCAGAACAAGATAATTGGCAATCAGTTTCTGGAGATCTTCGGGAGTTTGCTTCCCGTAACGCGCTGGATCCGCGGGGATTTCATAATAAGAAGCGCCGTCATAATTTGTAAGGCGCTTAAGCTCCCATATTAAATCATTGCCGCTTAAGGAAGGCGACATTCCCGATGCTGTATCCAGAAATCTTAAGATATCCGCCGCGCTGTATCCGGCCCAGACAGGGTCTGAAGAATTATGGGAACCTGATGTTACTGTATTGCCTGAATCAAAGTCATTAAAGCCGAAATCGTTAAAACCAAAACTGTTAAAACCGGAATCACCAAAGCCAAATTCGCTGAAACCAAAATTATCTGCCGGATTCGATGTTTCCGCCGATGGTTTTAATCCTTCCGGGCTTTGATCGACATTGAACACCTGGTTCATCCGTTTAATTACATCAGTAAAGCCGACCGCTTTTCCTACAGCCGGGACATTTTTTGTCAGATAGGAAGAAAGACCGTCCACAGCCGTTAAAACATCCGGGTGAAGCAATTCTTCCGTAGTGTCCGCCTGAATAACAAGATTCAGTTCTTTTGAGCCGCCGAAATATTCACGGATAAAACGGTCCGAACGGTTTACCGCGGTTTCATGACGGAAAAAATCAATTATTGAATTATCAACTATAATCTTTGATATTCCGTAAATTGAAATAATTAATATAAATATAGTAGCGAACAGTACAGTTTTCTTTTTCGTTGCGATACTGAGAAAAATATTGGCGATAGTATTGCTTATTCTGTCATTTTCACCCTGGTCGTTATATTTTTTCTGTGCGCCTGCCTCTGTACGCGGGCCGCGAAGAAGCAGCATTGACGGAATATAAAAGATTGTAAGTATAAATACGGCAAGTACTCCGATGCTTGTGTAATATCCGAACTCCATCATCGGGATAATCGGAGTAAAACAGAATGAAATAAAACCTGTTATGGTGGTGATTGCGGCAAGGAACACAGGTTTTATCATTTTTCTCATAAGGTCAAAAACGATTAAACGGTGTTCCTCGGCTGTCAGCATCTTTTCGCGGATATCTTTAACATAATGGGTAATTACGTGAATACCGTATGCGTGCCCGACAGCGATAAGTATTATCGGCATTATGGTTGTAATTGTCGAAAGCTTTACTCCCAGCATTGCAGCTAACCCTACAGTCCAGACAACAGAAATAACCGCTGTTGAAAGCGGGAGAATAACAAAAATCAAACGCCTGAATGAAAAGAACAAAAGCCCGAGCACAACAATTACCGCAAGGGGCAATAAAAGGATATTATCTTCAATTATTGATTCATTGATTACAGCGTTTATAACAGTAGTTCCCGCAAAATATACTTCCGCTTCTCCTGTAAAAATATCCTTTGCTATCTCCTGAATTTTTTTCAAGCTTTGCGCTACTTCGGGGCGTGAGACATCAATGGAAAACACATTAAAGGAGACAAGTATTTGAGTCGCAGAAAGATCATCGGAAACAAGAGAACCCCGGAACAAATCCCATGACGCGATACGCCGACGCAGCTCTTCGATTTCTTCCTTTGTTCCGGAAAAATCATCTTCAACCAAATCTGTCACAATGATGCTTTCGCTGTCGCCTGTAATGTACTGCGTCGACATGATTGAATTTACGGATTTTATAAGGTCGACATTTTCAACCGCTCTGGAAAATTCCCTTATCCGCTGTAAAAAATCTTTTTCAAAAACCGTTCTGTACGGGCGTTCAAGTCCGACAAGAACTATTACCTGCCCGCCGAAAGTTTCATCAATGTACTCGGCGATAATCCTTGCGGGGTTATCGTCGGGTATAAAACGGAGGTTGTTGTTATCCAGTTCCACACGCGGAAGCTGAATGCCCAAAAACAGGGTGATTGCCGCTAAAATTATCATAATTATAGCAGGATGTTTATATAATTTTTCCATAACTTGACAATATTTGTAATTTAAACTACTTATATTTTACCACACATACGGGAAAAACAACACATAGTTCATTTAAAAATGGTGTGAATTGTACAAAACATGGTGTTTTTGTATGGTTATTATTTTTTTTTGAGAAAATGTAAGGTTTGACGCAGAAATTATAAACGCCGTTTTCAGGAGTGTTATTTTATGGAGAAAAAGGAAAACAGGAAAATACGCATTACAAAAATGGTTTTGCAGGACAGCCTTATTGAACTGATGAAAACAAAACCTATATTGAGCATTACAATCAAGGATATCTGTGAACTTGCGGACATGAGCCGTTCAACGTTCTACGCGCATTATAGCGATCAATATGATTTACTGCGCCAAATTGAAAAAGAAACGCTTTCTTTTTTCGAAAATGTGCTTAATATTTACAAAGACAAGCAGACAAAGAAAGAAACGACCCAAATGCTCGAAGAAATGCTGACCTACATTGCAAATAACAGTAATTCAATTCAGGTGCTGCTGAGCGAAAACGGCGATATAAATTTTCAAAAGAAAATATTTCAGCACTTTGTAAATAACAAGCAGGTGACAAAGTATTTTTCCGGGGATCATAAAGGCAATGAAGATTATTATTCTGTTTTTCTGATCCACGGCGCCATCGGGCTTGTGCAGCACTGGTTAAAAAATAACGCGGCTGTGCCTGTGCCTCAATTGGCTAAAATGATGATTAAATGGACTGAATAGGCATAAATATGTTTTTCCGAAACAATTTACCATTAGTATTCTGTAAAGTCCAAGTTATCGGATATAAATATTGATTTAGGGATATTTTAACATGTTTAAGTTAAACTATAAGACACTAGCAAATTATAATAAAAAAGAAATGAATTTGATGAAATAATAATTGAATATATAAATTAATTAAACCAAAATGATTTGGCAAATATATTAGAATTTACAGATTCAAAAGGAATAAAAATTACAAGGAAAATGGAACCGTTAATAATTCACATGTTTAATCATCAAACGCATCTATAGAGGAAAGATTTCATTTATTTGGAGTTTTTAGGAATAGAAAATGGTTTTAGCGGAAGTCTGTATAAAATGGATTTATAATAGCTGTTTATTAGCATAAAACTTGACAACAATTAAAACCCGCTTCATCATCATAAAATGAATAAAGATATTCTCCCGCTTTGGGAAAACCCGGGAATACAGGAAATAAATCGGCTTCCAATGAGAAGTCCGCTCTTGCCTTTTGCTTGTGCAGAAGATGCTCTCTCTGATGCAATAGCAGGACCTGAATACCGCTCTACTTTAAACAGTTCGCAGAATAACACTTTTTATTTTGGGCTGGACGGTATATGGAAGTTTAAACTCATTCAAAATCCGCTTGGTGATCTTCTGCCGCAGGACAGCAATTGTAATGAAGGAAATAAACGGGATAGTTCATCGGACTCTGTTTCCGATATTATAAGCTGGATTAATCCCGATTTTGACGCAAGCCACTGGCATGAGGTTAATGTTCCGGGAACCTGGTCAAGACAGGGCGGCGGTCCGCAGTTTGAAAACTGTTTTGACAAACCGCATTATACCAATGTTCAAATGCCGTTTCAGGCAGCGCCTCCCCATGCGCCTTCGGTAAATCCGACAGGTCTCTACCGCAGAAACTTTACGCTTCCTCAGCTCTGGAAAAACATGAGAATTGTCCTTCACATTGGTTCTGCAGAAAGCACGGTTCTTGTTTACATAAACGGTATCTTTGCAGGAGCCGGGAAGGATACCCGGCTTCCTCAGGAATATGATATTACTCCTTTTGCCTGCGATGGCGAAAACCTGATTTGTATTAAAGTTGTTCGGTATTCTGACGCAAGTTATATAGAAGATCAGGATCAATGGTGGCTTGGCGGTATTCACCGAAGTGTATTTCTTTACGCAACTGCCGATTGTTATGTGAAAGACATTAAAGCTTTGCCGGGGAAGATTGATAAAAAGATGCAGGGAAAACTTTCTTTAGCTGTAACTCTCGAAGGCAATATTCCTGAAAGCCGCAGTACTGGAAACGGAGAAATTACATTAGCAGAAAACAGCAATTCTTTTTTTATAAAGTACAGTCTTTTTCCGTTCAGCCTTCCTTCAAGCGCAATTGAATCAAAAGAAATTGCCGCAAAATTGATAAAAAGTGGCAGTCTCGTTTCCGGCAGCATTAAATTTTATCCCAATTACCGGCTTAACTCCAATACCGCAGAAGCCGAAATAATTCTTGATAATCCTAAAGTGTGGTCGCATGAAGAACCGTCTCTTTATATTCTTTTGGTTGAGATGTACAGTAATGACAGGCATCTTCAGAGTTTTTCATTCTGTACAGGTTTCAGGAACCTAATGATAGCGAACAGGGAGTTTCTTATCAACGGAAAGGCGGTTTATATAAAAGGCGCGAATCGTCATGAACATGATAAAAAAACAGGCAAAACTCTTTCTGCTGACGCGATGTTACGCGACATAAAAATACTTAAAACACATAACTTTAACGCTGTCAGAACTAGCCACTATCCTGATGACGAGCGCTGGTATGAGCTTTGCGATCGTTACGGCATTTATCTCTGGGACGAAGCTAATATCGAATGTCACTGTTTCTGGAATCAGTTATGCGAGGATACCCGCTGGACATATGCCTTTATGAGCCGTATACAGCGAATGGCGGAACGCGACAAGAACCATCCTTCTGTTGTTGTCTGGTCGCTTGGAAATGAAAGCGGCTGCGGCAGTAATCACGAAGCAGGTGCTGCGTGGATTCGCCGATACGATCCATCGCGTCCTTTACACTACGAAGGAGCCATGCGGGGCAAACAAAACGTTCTTGACAATTGGCAGCAGGTTAAAACGTTATCTGACATTGTATGTCCGATGTACCCCGTTATAGAAGATATAGCTGATTTTATCCGTAGCCGCAATGATGAGAGGCCTCTTATAATGTGCGAATATTCCCACGCGATGGGAAATTCCAATGGAAGCCTTGCTGATTACTGGAAAACAATCGAAACTCATCATGGCCTGCAGGGCGGTTTTATTTGGGAATGGATAGATCAAGGATTTGAAGCTTATACATCTGACGGCGTTAGATACTGGAAATACGGCGGTGACTTCACGGATGAGCCTTCGGATTTGGATTTTATATGCGACGGGCTACTCTTTCCGGATCAAAGTTTAAAACCTGCCATGTCTGAATGCAAGCAGTTATTTTCGCCTGTGCGACTGATAAATGTTCCGGAAAAGCCGTTAACATTTATTCTGGAAAACCTGTATGACTTTTCATCAATTGATCATCTTGCTTTACAGTATAAAATATTTGAAGATACTCAGGAAGAAGATTCATTTGGTATGGGAATTGAAAAGATTTTAATACAAGGGACAACTGATCTTCCTTTGCTAATGCCTGGACAGAAAACAGAAATTTCATTTGATAATGATGATAAACTCTTTATCCCGTCATTAAGAGGCACAGTTGTCTTCCATGCGGATTTTATTCTAAAGGAAAATACTCCCTGGGCGGACAAAGGTCATGTTGTCGGTCAGGCAGAGCGGATTTTAAAAGAAGAAGTTAATCTGTTAAGTGTCATTTATAAACAAAAACATTCCGATTCCGGATTTCTTTTGGATTTCCCGCACATTTTTAAACCTAATCTTTATAGAGTTCCCACTCAGAATGACGGCCTTAAAACATATATGAAGCTTAAAGGTGATCCAGCTTTTTCTTTCTATTACGAGAACAAAACAATGTATCCATGGATTGATCTTGACCTGCTCCATTTAAGAACCTGCGATGAGAAAAAGAATAGTGTAATACATGACGGTTTTTCTTCTGATAATTGCATCGTAACGCTTCTTGCCGGAAATAATTCTGCTCCCCAGTACAGCCGTTATACCGCCTCTCCTGGACTTGGCACTTATTCATATTATTTTAGCAATACACCGGGTCAACCCATGATTCTGGAAGTTTCTTTTGATCTTGATCCGAATATTCCGCAACTTCCCCGTGTAGGGGTTATGGCAAAGATACCTGCTTCCTATAAAGAAATTTCATGGTTTGGCGCAGGACCTCATGAATCATATCCCGACAGGAAAGATTCCGCTTTTCTTGGCCGTTATAATCATTCTATCGCAGATTTTGAAGTACCATATGTTGTGCCGCAGGAAAACGGAAACCGAAGCGGAGTGCGTAACTTTACTCTTGTTAATGAAGACTCTTCAAAGAATATTACCATCAGGTCGGAAAAGCCGGTAAACATAAACGGCTCAAGATATAGCCTACAGAATATGTGGGAGTCTTTTCATACCTGTGATTTAAAAGATCTTTCTTCAGGGCCGGCCGGTCATTGGTTTCTGTTTATTGACATAGCACAAAGAGGAGTAGGAACAGCTACCTGCGGACCTGATACAAGAGAAGAATACTGCGTTCGTCCGGGACTTTTTAAAATGAAACTTTATATTTGTTAAAACTTGATTACAAGCAGATGACGCTCTTCTTCCAGAAACGGAACTGTGTATGGAATCATTTCACAATCATATTCCATTTTCTGTTTAATGTTAGCTGTCATTTCAGCCAGAGCTGTAATCTCCGGTTCAATCTTTTCGCGTTTACCTTTGTAAGCTGCAACAATCCCCGCTGGTGCGCATAATTTATATAATGTTTTAAGTATTTTCAGCTCAAACGGCTTAAAAGCGCGAAATGTTATAAGATCAAAATGTCCTTTTGTTTTTTCAAGTTCATTTTCTTCAACTGCAATGTTGGAAAGAGACAATGCCGCTGTTGTATTTAAAAGAAACCCCGCCCTGCGGCTCATGCGCTCAATTAAAGTGAAACGCACAGAAGGCATTGCGATTGCTAACGGAATACCTGGCAATCCCGCTCCCGATCCTGCGTCAGCTATTTGTATCCCGCTGTATTCAGCGTTTTGTAAATTGAGGGATTTTTGTATTTCCCTGCAGGATTTTTCTTTCAATAAACGGGAAATAATACCGGCAGGAGAGAGCGAGTCCAGAATATGTTTTATTATTAATTCCCTGCTGTTTTCTGTACCGATAAGACTGTAAGCGGGATTAAAAAGTTCAATTTCTTTTAAATACAAGACAAGCCTGGAAAGAATATCGTCACTGCGCGAAGAAATAAGACGGTTCACTTCCTCGTCATTTTTACACAGGATTTCCATTCCTTCGCAAAGAAATTTTTCGCTTTCTTTCATTTAATAAAACGCATTTAGATAAAATGCGCCGGATTTTTATCCTCGGTATAACCGTTTATCCTCGCAATTACAAAGCTTCCGAATGCGTTTAACATAACATCAATAAAAGTACCAATCGCTATAAGATAGAACGCAATCGGCCTCATTATAAGGTATGCGGCCTTATATTCACCGCCGCCATAGATCATGCATAATGCAGCTAACGCAATGTACGCTCCGTCGCCAGGGTGACGCGCAAGCACGAATGAAATCGCAAAGGCCCATAAACCAATTGTAAGTAAATCAAGTGTGCCGATTCTTAAATACGAATACGATTTAATTATGACGATGAACGCGACAGCTGCTGCCACAGCGCTTCCGCATCTGCAGAATGTCGCAAAAAGTGAAATCGAAAGAGCTCCTGAACGCCGTCTTATTCCGAAATTATCTTTACAGTGGCGCTGAAGAACCGGAATTGAAAAGTTAATATCGCCTGATATAAAAGCTGTAATTGCGGGACCCATAAAACCGTAAAGAATGCGCCATGGATTAGTTTTGGGTTTCAGGATATACAGGAAAAGCGGCAGTACAATGAAACACAGGATAACACTGAATACTCCCAAAAGAACGATCATATCCTTATAAACTTCCGCCTGCAGAAGTACTCTAAACCTGACTGCCCAATATGCTGCCAATATTATCAAAATAAATCCGAGTATTTCACAGAAAAACGAAGCGATATGAAGGAAAATTCTGGAGAGTGAATCAATAAGTGAAATAACCGGCTTTGAAAAATTACGATCGTAATTCAGACCTATACCGAGGAAAAACGCGAACACGCAGACCGGAAAAAGATATATTCCGTCTCCTGACAGTACGCTCAGCATATTGGACGGAAACAAATCAAGCACATTTTCCGCGATACTCAGGTTCAGGACTTCTGTCTGTTCGATAGTTTCTATCGGTATTCTGTTCGGCGAGTAAAAAGTCGCAGATACAATACCTGTAAATATCACAAAGGCTGAAACCGCAATGATAAACAGAAAATTCTTTAAAAGCATCGGCCAGAATTGATTATCAGAGCGAAGTTCATAAACCGAGATTGTCAGAGCAAAAACCAAAACAGGAATAACCGCGTACCGTCCTATACCTATCGCAAGTTTCTCAAGCCATTGAAGAGCAGCGAAAACGCTTTCATTACCAGGAAGCAAAAAACCAATTGTAATTCCGATAATGGCACCGATTAACAGTTTTATCCAGACTTTCATAGTTCCTCTATAGTTTGATAATTCTCGCGGTTGTCAGTACTTCATGTCCTGTATTTGTCATAAGGATGTCGTTTTCAAGGCGGCAGCCGCCGAGCAGCGGATCATAAAGTGCGGGTTCTATTGTAAAGACCATTCCGCTTTCCAACACCCACTCGTTTTCGACAGAATTCCTGAGCGCCGGGTATTCATGTTCCTGAAGACCTATACCGTGGCCAAGGCTATGAGGCATTTTCTTTTTTGATTTTGAGAAAAGCGTGTCTACCGCTGCGGCAATGTCTCTTGTATTAGTTCCATTACTCGCCATTGCCAACGCGGTCTTTGAAGCTTTATCTATAAGACTGACAAGCTTTTCCTGTTTTGGATCTATATCATTTGCAAAAGTAAGGGTAACATCAGTACAGTATCCTCCCATTTTTACTCCAAAATCCAGAATAGAAAGCCCTTTCCCGCCGAAGGGAGCGTTTGTCGAGGAAGGGAATGAGTGAATTGAAAAACTCCTGTCAGGTCCTGCCGCCAGTGTCGCGAAACTTGTACCTTCGCAGCCTTTTTTACGCGCCTCTGTTTCAATAAAAAACGCCGCGTCTGCTTCTGTTTTAATCTTTCCGGATCGCACGCTTTTTTCAAGGGAATCAATTATTTCGTTCGTGATATTCGCGGCTTTCCTTAAAACGGAAATTTCCTTTTCGTCTTTTACCGCACGTAATTTATTTATCTGGGAAGCGGCACCTTTCTCTCTGCAGAGAATATCATAATTCATTAAATCACTTACAAATTCCAGAAAAACAGGATAGGGCGTAACACACGGTATTTCAATTTTCGAGCCTGAAGGGATACCCATTTTTTGCACTACCGCCGCTATCGCCTTGCTTGGTTTTCTGTCAAAGTCAGTGTATGATGCGATCAAAACAGGGGAGAGCGCAGCATATACCTTTGCAAGATTGATATCCCATGCGGCAAGGATCGCTTTCCGATCTACTGAAAGAAAGAGAAGAGCGTCTCCTGGATGTCCTGTAAACCAGCGGATATTTAAATCCCGTCTTGTTTCGGTATCTTCCAGCATCAAAAGGGCTATTCCCTCATTAGCCATCCAGTCATATATTTTATCAAGCCTCGCAGTATAGCTTCCATCCTTTGGGGAACGCGCAGCTAAAGCAGCGTTCGCGGCTATAGCTGTGTTTACAGATTGTTTGTCCAAGTTGAGCCTACCGTTTTTCCTTTACTTTTTCCTTTTCTTTTGTTATCTTCGCTTCCAGCTTATCGATCATTTTATCGATTGCTTTTGTCAGCTCAAAATCAACTTCCTGAACATGAACAGAGACTCCCCATCGGAAATTAACTGTAGCTTCAGCGTCAAAATCCTTTTCTTTCTTTATGGTAATTAGAAGATCCACTATCATGCTTTCAGCATTGCGAATCCTTTCAATTTTTTTTCCAAGATACTCTTTTGCGTCTTCATGCAATGAAAAATGTACCGCTTTAATGTCTAAATTCACTCTGTACCTCCTGATTTTTCCGCACCTATTAGGTGCTGATTTTTTGAGTACTTATCCTACGAGTGTAGGATGAACCCATATTGAGTTCATTTCTATATTTTGCCACAGTTCTGCGAGATAACGCAATTCCTTTTTGCCCTAAAAGAACAGAAATCTCCTGATCCGATAAAAGGCGGTTTTCCGCTGATAATATTTCTTTAATTATCTCCTTTACACTTCCTTTAGAAAACTGCGATTTTGCTGATCCTGCTGTGTTGATTGAATTTGTAAAAAAGTATCGAATTTCGTATAATCCCCACTCAGTCTGCATATATTTTCCGTTTGCTGTACGCGAAACCGTGGTTTCGTGAACATCAAGCTCTCTTGCAATATCTCCGAGCGTAAGCGGGGCGAGGAACTTTGGGCCTTTTATAAAGAAATTATGCTGAAACTCAATGATTGCGTTGGCAACCCGTATTAATGTCTGGCTTCGCTGACTCAAATGGCTGATAAAAAGCCTGGCTTTTTTGATATTATCCTTCGCAAAGTCTCTTGCAGCTCTGTCCGCTGACCCGCAAAAAACCTCAAAATTATGATTTATGCCAAGTACAGGGAATGCTTCATCGTTTAAATTAATGGTAAACCCGTCATTATTTCTGATCACTTTGATATCAGGTACAACATAGCGTACAACATTACGACTTGAAGCGAAAGCGCGACCAGGAAATGGGGATAAATTTTTAATGAGATCGCATAAACGGCGTGTGTTTTCTTCACTTATTTTTATTTTTTTTGCAAGTACAGAGTATTTCTCCCGTTCGATTAAATCAAGATTTTCCAATACTTTTTCAATCAGGTGATCTTCCGGCGAAGATTCAATATTTTGGTATTCAGAAATATCTGATAATAATGAAATTTGAACTTTCAGTGATTCCTTATAGTCTGCGGTACAGCATCCCTCAGGTTCAAGACTTTGAACCAATTTAATCGCTTCTGTTAATCTTAATTCAGTCTGCGGAAAAAGTGTTTCAGGCTTTTCTTTATGAAAGCCGTCATCATCAAGATTTTGAATCAGAATCTCCCCAATAGAGCGAAGTTCATTGTCGATCGGTTCAAGCTGTATCTGGCGTAAGAGATGTTCTTGTAAAGTCTCCGGCCGTGTAAGTACTCCCTCGATAAAACGTCTGTGTTCTTCTGATGCCTGCTCTGTACCCCGTCTGCCGGGATCGGAGGATGTTTCAAAATACTCATATCTATCCCTACGGCCCATTGCACTTACATCTAACGGTATAGTGCTTTTATCGTCAATTAACTCCAGCGCTGGATTGTGTTCCAGTTCATATTCAATCTTTTCACGCAGTTCGGCAATCGGCAGTTCCATCAGTTTAATTGACTGCAGCATTTGCGGGTTCATTTTAAGGTGTTGCTGTTGTACCAAAGACGCACGCTGGACTTGCATTATTACATGTTAAACCCGCGTACCGGAATTTTCAATGTTTTTTAGTTCAGTCTTTACCGTTTTCTTAAATCTTCAATGTTCCCAATGCTGTCAAATCCTGTAAAATCATAATCTACTTCAGCTAAAGTAATAATTGCGAATGTCAGCGTTTCTACGCCTTCATGCAAATGACCGCCGAAAGCTTTTTCCGTATCCGAGTGAACAATATGCGCGTGTACTCGCCCTTCTACAATATACCCGCTTATGCCCGCTATATCGGAAGCTTTTTCCCCTTTGACAAAATCATTGCGCGGCGGATTTTCCCGTGTACCGACAACATGAAAATGATGACTCCTTGCGGATCCGATACCGCAAAGAATAACAGCATTCTTTATGTTGTGATCTTTCGCGGCCTTTTCAAGGGATAAAAGAAGATCATCCCCCGGATTAAGCCTAATAAAAATCAGATTTTTAATTGACGTTCTTTCTACAAGCATAGCTTATGTTCTGTTATTCAACAGTTTCATCAAGGGGCATACCCAGATCGATATAAAGCTGTTTGCGCGATTTTTTATCTGCGCTCGCTTCCTGCCATGCGTATGCGGCAACATCTTTTGCCACTTTGCGCGGAACGGCAATAACGCCGTCACCGTCAGCTACGATGACATCGCCAGGGTAAATAGCGACACCGCCTATGGCTATCGGAATGTCTTTTTCAATAAAACGAATGCGCGCCTGATCCATCGGTTGTGAAATAAAATATGACCAAACTGGAATCTTCTGTATAACCACTTCATCCGTATCGCGGATTCCGCCGCCGTTTGTTACAAACCCCACTGCGCCCGCTTTTTTACAGTGCAGTGTATTGTTTGAGCCTAAAAGCCCTACATCAATGTGCGCTACATCAAGGCATATAAAATCGCCGTTTTGAATATCCTTACTCCACGGGTCATTGCAGATTTCATTGTAGTACATGTTAACCCATTCGCGGTATTTCTCCGGTGCAAGAGCGGGAACCGGCCCTTCGTAGGGAACATAGCGCGCTGTTCTTGCGATGCCGATTACGCTTGTCTCCGGCCTGAAAAGCGGACGGATTCTGTGGTCGACCGAACCGTAATGATGGTAACCCATCCAATCCATACCGTCACGTACATCCGTAACCCGAAGTCTTTTAAACATTTCGATTAATTCAAGGTTTTCTTTGTTATTCATGAAGATATTATAGCATGATATTTCCGAAGCTGACACTCCCTTTTTTGTCTGATAAGATTAATTAATGAGTTATCATCAAAAGTTTAAATCTCTGGGAATTGAAGTCCCTTCGATTTTACTGCCGAAATCATCGCCTGAGTTTAGTATGGAAAAATGGCCCGTGATCGCGTGCGACCAATTTACGCAGGATCGCCTATATTGGCAGAATGTTAATAATATTGTCTGCGGATCTCCTTCTACCTTGAACATGATTTTCCCTGAAGTGTATCTAGCTGATGACAGCGCTGCCGGGAGAATTACTGACATTTATTCGAACATGAAGCGTTATCTGAAAGACGGTATTTTTTTGCCGCCAAGGCATGGTTTTGTTTATCTTGAAAGAGATACACCTTATCATAAAAAACGACGCGGCCTTATCGCAGCAATCGATCTTGAACATTATGACTGGCATCCTGAGGCGCGCCCGCTTATCCGCAGCACAGAAGGCACAGTGCGCGAACGCCTGCCTGCGCGCTGCAGCATCCGCCGCGGAGCGCCTCTTGAGTTGCCGCATGTTCTGCTTCTCATTGACGATGACAAGGACAGTCTTTTGCCGACCCTCGGCGAGACAGCAAAAAAAAACGCGCCTGTCTACAATATTCCCTTAATGATGGACTGCGGTAATGTTACAGGCTGGTTTCTGGATACTGAAAATGATTTTTCCTTTATTGCGGATAAACTTGATGAACTTTGCCGCCGGTCAAAGTACCGTTACGGCACAGAAGAACAGCCTTTCCTGTTCGCTGTCGGAGACGGTAATCATTCGCTTGCGGCTGCCAAAGGTATCTGGGATGAGATTAAAGGGGAGACCAGCAGGCAAACAGATATGTCTCACCCCTGCCGCCATGCGTTAGTCGAAATAGAAAACATTTATGATCCTGCGATCCAGTTTGAACCGATACATCGCCTTGTTTTTGATATTGGCTATGACGGGATAGTCTTTCTGCTTTCAGGGCTTCCCGGCTTTTCTTTGCGCAATGTTGGCAGCGAACAGGAACTCTCTGCTTCTGTCCTGTCATTCGGCAAGCAGCCAGGAAACCTTTTCGGCGTCGTTTCAGAAGGTCGTTATGCGCTAATTGAAACATCCGCCGCGGGTATTTCAACCGCCTGTTTGCAGCCGCTTCTTGACGGTTACGCGAAAGACAACCCGCAGTTAATCGATTATATCCATGATGAAAAGGAACTTTTTCGCCTGTCAGCCGGAAAAGAGCAGAATGTAAACCGCAGGGTTTCAGGCATCCTGCTTCCTCCTGTTCAGAAATCCGGACTTTTTGAAACTGTCGCGCGGATTGGTCCCTTGCCGAGAAAAAGTTTTTCCATGGGACATTCCTGCGAAAAACGCTTTTATCTTGAATGCAGAGCATTACAATAGTGAACCTCTTTATATGAGGTTTTCCCGAAATTAACCGAGTTTTTCAAAAACCTTATACCTTATTAATTTGCGTTATTAGTAAAAGTCAAGTACAATGTTCGTTATGGTGAAAGAAAATACTGTAAGTGTTAATAAAAGCGAAATTGTTGTCTGGGATGAGAAATATGCAACCGGAATCGAATTGATAGACGGTCAGCATCATCAGCTTGTTGAGCTGACCAACCAGTTATATATCGCGTGCCTTGCAAAAGAAGAAGTACTTCAGGTTGTATTCAGGGACGCAATGAGCCGTTTGGTGAAATATGTCCGTTTTCACTTTGACGCTGAATCAAAACTTCTGCATGCGATAAATTATCCTGATTACCGCAATCATAAAAAAATGCATGACGATCTTGTTAAAAATATTCTCGATACCGCGCAGGAATATAACGAGGGCAAGAAATTTGTGCCGAACAATCTTGTCCGTACCCTAAAAGACTGGATTTTCGGCCACATCGCCGTATATGACAAACTATACAGCGCCTACACGATGGAACAGATTAGAAAAGGCGATCTGTCATTAAAAAAACTCAAGGAAATTGAACTGACCTCCGCAGGTTCAGCAGTAATGGCGTAAAAAATTGACCGCATCAAGCCTTGTACAATGTTTTGTACCAGCTTGGTACAACGGACTGTACCAGCCTGGTACAACTGGCTGTACTAGTCTTGTACAATGGGCTGTACTAGCCTTGTACAACTTGTTGTACAGAAAACTGTTGAAATTACGTATTAACTAAACCCCGAACAACTTAATCCCCTCTCCAGGAAATTTCTCCTTAACTGAAACAATTGCGCGCTTTATACCCTGCGCTTCTTCCTCTTCGCACCAGATAATAAGCGCGAAATTTTCTTCAGGCCAGACTGCGTCTCCCATGCGCGGGCCGCAGGCACCGACTCCCCAGATGTTGGGAAATTTCGTATAATATTTTCCGACCTGCTCTTTTGAGAAAGCGTCAAAGATGTTTTCCTCGACAGAACGGTTTGCGATTATTTCGATTCTGATCATGCTTCCTCCGCGGTTGTTTCTGCAGGTTTTGCCTGAGCGCCGGTTTTTGATTTACTGCGGCCTTCGCCTGCAGCTATCCGTTCGCGGTTCTCCTGCGCGAGAGCAGCTCTTTTATCCGAATCTTTATTGATAATCGCGTACATGACCGGCATGAGGAATAATGTCATTAATGTTCCGAATGATAGTCCGCCCAGAACGGTCAATCCGATAGGAGCGACAAGTTCCGCGCCTTCGCCGGGGAAAAACGCCATCGGCATTAAACCTAAAACAGTAGTGACTGTTGTCATCAGAATGGGGCGAAGGCGGCTGCGGGCAGCTTCGATAATAGCGTTATTCAGCGAGTAACCTCTCTTTCGCAGCAGGTTTGTATAGTCAACAAGAATGATTCCGTTATTCGTAATTATTCCGACAAGTACCAGAAGCCCGACCGCTGTAAGCATATTAAAGATAGTGCCCGTGATCATATATATCGCGACAATGCCGATGACAGATAACGGAATTGTCAGGATGATGATAAACGGAGAGCGGAATGATTCAAAAAGGCTTGCCATAATCCCGAATACAAGTATAATCGCAACAACAACGATTAATATAAAACGGCTGAATATTCTTTCCATCTGCGCGTTAGCGCCGCCGTATTCAATAAGCACATCGTCCTCAATAGGTATTTCAGCTTTGATTAGGTTTTCTACAAAGGTCTGTAAATGGTTTGTACTGACTCCCGTTCTTACGCTGGCTGAAACAGTAATAACACGGCTTTGATTTTCACGGTTTATGGTCATAGGACCCACGCCCTGCTGATAATGAACAAAGCTGGAAAGTGAAACTCTGCCCGCAAGCTGGCTGTTAACAAATATTTTATCAAGAGCGGGCAATGTGCTGCGATCCGCCTCTGAAAGAACCAAAATAACATCGTAATCCTTGCCGCCTGTTTTATATCTTGTCGCGGTAACTCCGTCTACCGCGGCTCTTATTTCATTTCCGACAGTATATGTGTTAAGTCCAAGCGCGTACATTTTTTCGCGGTCAATTATTATTTCATACTGCGGAAGTCCGTCCTGTAAATCAACCGCGGGTTCAATAATATACCTGGAAAGCCTTTCATTTAAAAGGTTTGCGATGCGCTCTCCTATTTCCTTTCCTTTAACAAGGTTGTCTGTACGCAGTTTAATCTCAACATTGCTTCCTCCCAGCATGCTTAAATTAAGACCGCCTCCGAAAGAAAACTCAACTCCGGGAATTTGTTTCAGATATGGTTCAAGAATATCCTGTATTTCATTGGCTGTTTCAATGCGCTGAGAATATTCAGGCAGTGAAATTCTTAATGATCCTGAATTGGTGTTGCCTGCGCCGAGGTTCATTATGCTGCCGCCTCCGGCCTGAATTGTTATATCTTTATATCCTTTGATTTCCCTTTCTACAATTAATTGAAGTTGTCTTAAAATCGCTTCTGTTTCCACAAGCGGCGTTCCCATAGGAAGCGTCGCCGTTATGCTGACATTGTCGCTTTCCTGCTGCGGCATCAGCTCCCAGCCGATAACAGGGATCATAAACCCGCTTAATGCAAGCAGAATAATCAATGATGTGATAGTAATAAACTTGAGGTTTAAAACCTTTTTAACGGCGTTCATGTATGAATTGTCAAGCCATGTAAAAAATTTGGCAAAGCCTGCGTCTATTTTAGCAAGAACGCCCCTAAGGGGTTTTTGTTTTCGCGTAACAATAGGAAGGAAGTGGCTGCATAAAACAGGAACAAGAAAAATCGCGGTAAAAAGCGAGATGCCAAGCGATATAACAACTGTAAACGCTAACCCCGCGAAAAGCTCTCCCGCCATTTCCAAAAGACCCTGGAACATTACCATGGGAGCGAAAACGCAGATTGTTGTCAGAGTAGAAGCTGTAATTGCTACTATCATTTCGGAAGTGCCGAGTATTGACGCTGTTTTAAGCTTCGCGCCTTTTTCGCGGTACTGGTAAATGTTTTCAAGGATTACAATGGAATTGTCAATCAACATTCCTATTCCGAGAACAAGGCCTGCCATTGTCATAAGGTTTAATGTAAGCCCCCAGAAGTACATCAACAGCATTGTAATAATAACGGACACAGGGATACTGATGCCGATAATGATAGTCGGCTTTAATGAACGCAAGAATAGAAAGAGGGTGAAAACAGCAAGGAATGCGCCCATAAACGCGGTGGAAGTTACCTGATTAAGGGAGTTTTCTACAATGTCCGTGTTGTTGTAAAGTTCTGTAACCAAAATATCCGAAGGCAATTCCCGTGAAATTCTGTCAACCCTTTTACGCAGCTCGTTAGCTGTCTGCACAGAATTTTTTCCGCTCTGTTTCTGCACAGAAAGGGTCACGGCAGCCTGTCCGTTTACATAGACAATGCTCGATTCATCTTTGTAACCTTCGTATACGTCGGCGATATCGCGCAGAAATACCTGTCTGGGCATTTCAACGGAAGTACCCGTGTAACCTCCTCCCCTGTAGGTGACCGCTGTATTTTTAATTTCTTCAATCGACGCATATTCACCCATTGTTGTAAGAATGTATGACATGCCGCCTTCGGTGATTGTTCCTGCCGCGGTCTGCATATTCTGAACAGCAAGCATCTGTTGAATCTGTGTAATTGTCAGTTCATAGGCTTCAAGGCGGCTTTGCGGAATTTCAACGCGGATTATTTTTGATCTTCCTCCGTCGACAGACGCAGTTGAAATACCTGGCGTCTGCTCAATGCGCGGCACAATTGTATCTTCGGCGATTTCACGTAACTCTTCAGAAGTTCGCCTGTCTGATGTTATCATCAGCGTCATGATGGGAAGCATGGACGGGTCTGCCTTGAAAATAATCGGCGATTGAGAGCCTGAAGGCAGATAATTCCTGATACGGTCAAGTGAATCGCGTATGGAATTCGCGGCTTCGCCTATATCCGTCCCGTAGCCGAATTCCATAATCACAAGACTTGTTCCCTTGCTGGACATTGACGTAACATTCTCCATTCCCGAAACGCTTGACAGAGTCGCTTCCAAAAGGCGCGTAACAGACCTTTCAACTTCCTCCGGTCCAGCTCCTGAATACGAAGTGTAAATGGCAAGCATCGGAAGGTTTATTTCAGGGTAAAGATCGATGGGAAGGTTTGTCATCGCAAATATTCCAAGTCCTATAAGGAGAACGAAAATAATAAAAATTGTAACAGGACGCGAAACGACAGTTTTAACCATGCTCATATTTTTTTCCCGTCTCGCTTAATTTGCGCTTAATGGTGTTACGCGTTCAATAACATTGACCTTGGATCCGTCATCAAGAAGCGTCTGTCCCCTGACAACAATTTCCTCATCGCTTTCAAGTCCGCTTAAAATCTCAGCAATTCCGTCAATCATAATACCAGGCACAATTATTCTTTTTCTGACTACAGTCATTTCAGGATTTCTGTCATTGCGTTCAATTACATAAACATACTGCTCTCCGAATCTGTTTATAACGGCGGAAGCAGGAATCTTAACAATATTATTTTTACGCTCCGTGATAACACGAACCTTTGCGAACATTCCCTGTTTTAACTTGGATTCAAGGTCCCTTACATTAACGCGCACTTCCATGGTGCGTGAGGCAACATCTACGGTCGGAGATATTTCACTGATGCTTCCGTAAAATATTTCACCTGGCCATGCGTCAAGAGTTACTTCGCACGGCAGGTTTAACGCCATCTTGGAAATAAATCTTTCAGATACGCTGAGTTTTATTCCAAGTCCTCCGCCGCCTGCAATACGTGCAAGAGGAACTGCCTGGCTTACAGTCATCCCAACCTGAGCCGGCAGCATAACAATAGTTCCGCTGATTGGAGCTGTCGCTACGCTCTGCCTGAAAGACATTCCCGGACGTGACGGATCAATCGCAGCGATGCTTGCTCCCCTGCTTACCACGCTTCCGACAGAAACGTAAATCGCGGTTATTCTTCCCGCCATTTCAGGATACGCATCCACTGTCGAACCTGCGACAATATCGCCTGAAAAAACAAGATAGTCCTGAATCTGCCCCTGAACCGCAAGCGTGGTGTTAACCGCGAATACCGGCTCTTCATTGACTTCAGCTTCGGGAACTTCCAAAACTCCGATTACCCCGAGGAATTCATTAATCCGCTCACAGCCCGAAAATAAAACAAGGAGTAATATTAATAATACAACTAACTTTAATTTCTTCCGCGCGTCCATTATTATCTGCTCCTCTGCGAGAGGGTACCGAACGGAACACCGACGGCGTACTCAAGATCTATAAGACTGTTAAGATACGTAAAGTGCTGTTCCAAAAGCTGAACGCGCGCCTGATGCAGCGACTGTTCCGCGTTCTGCACCTGAAAATAATCCTGTAAACCCGCTCTATAAGCTTGCTCCGTCAGGCGGTAAGATTGTTCGGCTAACGCGACTGTTTGTTCCAGCGCCTGCGTATTTGCGCGTGTTCTTTCAAGCGAAAGCACAATATTGTATACTTCTATTTCTGTTCCGCGGATCATCTGCGCAAGCCCAATGGTAGCGGTTCTTAATTGATCGTCAAGGTTTCTTATCGCTTGTGTGTCAGTACTCCATGGAAGCAGACTGTGTACGCGAAGCGCGACTGTAATGGAAAGAGATCCTGAGTGTCTCCAGTTATCATAAGTAAACCAGTTGTCTTTCGCCGGATCTTTCACAAAAGCCGAAGTACTGTTCCAGCTGAGATTTAAGCTTGGGGTAAGCGAATAAACCGATATTTTACGGGCGCTTTCAAGCATCAGTATTGTATTGCGCAATTCCTGAATATCAGGCTTTCCTCTGGCTGCCTGTGAAATCATATCGGCTACATCAAGGGGAATAAAATCAAAACCTTCCGATATGGGAACAAGATCAAAGCGAGTATTGTATTCCATACCAAGGAAAAATGCGAACTGCGCCATGGAAAGCCTCATGCCGTTTTCAACCTGATCTATAACAGGGCGCATGTTTTCAAGCGCTACGCGCGCTTGTAACAGAGTCAGTTCCGGCGCAAGACCGGCGTTATAATTGGCCTGGGCCATTTGTACCTGACGCTCTACATTTGCGTAACTTCCGCGCATCAGTTCAATATTTTCCTGCAGCAATAGCATGCTGTGATACGCTTTTCGCACATCGCGCTCAAGCTGCGCCTTTGCCTTTTCATAGCTTAGAAGGCCGCTTTCATATTCAATACGCAGGCGGTTCATGTTTTCAATCATCGCCATGTTAAATGAAAGCGAGACCGAAATATTTCCGACTGGTCGCCATTGGGAAACAGATACCGGATCACTTACAAATAAACCGAATGTACCTGGATTATAAAAATTACCTGTCACTCCTTCCATCGCGACTTGTGTTCCAGACAATCCAGGTATTCCTGACATTCCAGGTAATTTTTCAAGTGGTACCACCATACTGGCAGTAACAGGATCAGATTGCTTATTATCCATATTAAAAGTCCCCGATACTGTTACCTGCGGAATAAATTGATTCCATGAAAGATCGGATGCCCTTCTTTTTGTTTCAAGGCCGACCCGCGAAGATTCAAGACTGAGATTATTTCTAACCGCGAGCTCCACCGCTTCATCTAAACTTAGCTTTATAGGAGCGGTTTCCTGCGCCTTCAACACCGCGGATATCAATACTATCAGCGCAAGGCAGAATACAATTACAAAATCGCCCGCATATATCCTGCGGCATTCGACAGAAGAGATTCCTGTCTTTTTTTTAAGGTTCATAAATCGACTCCTTTTTGCCCGTTTTTAACGCGGCATACATATATTATTCATTATTTTTTAAAGCCTCCAAGACCCTGAAAAATAAATTTAAATAATATTCTAATACAATTGTTCTGTGTTTTATGCAGCGTCATGCTGATTAAAACATTTACCAATAAGAATAAAATCCAGTGGGAAGTACGCTGCTTTTCATCATCTGCTGTTCCCTGCAGCAGCTTGATATCAACATCTTCAAATAACCTGAAAATCTCAAGGTTTTTGTCAGGTTTACCAAGTTCAAGTTTTCGTGTTCTAATCCAGTCCATCGCGACAAGAACTTCTGGACGTGCGCGCAGATAAACAGAGATGGTATAGATTCCAAGGTAGAGCTGTTCTGATGTATTCGAAGACAGGCTTATTCCCTGTTTGGTAAACACGATAATATTTTTAAACTCTGTGATAAAAAGACGGCGCAGCATATCCTTTTTATTTTTAAAATGAACATATAGGCTGCTTTTGGAAAGCCCGAGCTTTTTGGCAACCATATTCATGGAAACATCCCATGGACCGGCTTGCGCAACAGCTTCCGCAACGGCTTTGAAGAACATCTCCGGTTCCGCGTTGAGAGGCATTCCTTCAACCTGTTTTTCCAGTTTTTCAAAATCAATTTCAGTTTCGCTTGAAGAATATCCAAGGCCGGAGTTAATCGTATTGCAAATTAAACAAGTAATATCTTTTATTTTCGCTTCGGACGGAGGGTTTTCCATGGATTTATTAACCATGTGATAATGAGACATTAAAAATGTAAGAGTGGCAAAAATCAACCTTGTCAATATTGGATCGCATGAATATTTCTTTTCGACTAGCATTTGAATGATTCCAATGTCTGCGCCTCTGGATTTCATACTGTCTGTTATAGTACGGCTGTCCATGCTGCGATCGTAAAGGTTAATAAGGGAGAAAATGAGAGCGTTAACATTTCCTGCGAAAAAACAGGAAATGCTCTTTAAAATGGAAGAAATGCCTTCATCTACGTCTTCATCAAGCGCTTTATTTAAATCTACCTTAATGAAAGCTGCAAAATCATCAAAAAAACGTTCTGCCATCGCTTTAGTGAGAGCCTGTTTATTAAAAAAGTGGCGGTATAAAGCCGGCTTACAGACCTTTAACTCGGCTGCAAGCTGTGAGAGACTGGTTTTCCTGTAGTAATTACGGCCCCACACTTTGAAAGCCGCGTCGATAATCTCTGCTTTGGTCATTAAGAAATTGCATCCTGTATCAAAGTTTTGCCGCAGGTAAAACTGAAATCGATAGACTTCGGCTGTTTCAGTTAACGAACGTTCGGTAACTGAAATTGTAACTAAACATTACCGGAAATGCAATAAAAAAGGTAATATTTTTCTGGTAAAGCAATTATTTTTAATAATTTAATTAAGTCACTTAAATTTAAAGCGATTTTTAACTATTGAACCTGCTCCAATGAACTTGTTCTAATATTTGAAGTTTTGAAACAGCTCATATTTTATGTCAATATGGTTTTTTATGGCATTTTAATATAAAATAACTGTAGGATAATTTTAATATCGTCTATATCGCGTGCTATTATTCATTAATAAACATCGGGAGGAAAAAATGAGGAAAAATTTAAAATTAAGTTTGATTTTAATATCAACATTACTGTTAACTGTACTGCTGGCCGGATGCAGCAGTACATCAAATACCCGCTCTGGAGAGTCCTCGGGAAATGCTGCAGAAATTAGTAAAAAAGATTATAAGTACGATAAACTGTACTATGGGACACACAATATAGAATATGATATCCATCTTGAAAATATCGTATATTCAGACAGAGCCGGAAGCATCGTAACAGCCGCCGGAAGCCTAATCGAAGAATTAATTTATCAAAATAAGAACTTTGACGATTATGCGGCGTATCTGGAAAAAAGATTTACAGACGAGTCAGCCGCCGGGGGTTTCCCTCTGATTATGAATGGTGATGGAACTCAGCATATTTACCAATCCAGTCTGACAGAAAACTATTCGATTGAATTTCATGATGAATCATTTGTTATTATTCTTTACAGTACATTCTATTACAACAGCGGCGCGGCTCACGGAAACTACGAGTTTAATTATTATATCATTGACATAGCAGAACAAAGGCTTCTTACCATTAATGATCTAATTGACCCGGTTCCCGACTCTATTTTAAAGGAATTTATCATGGATAAATACGGTATAGATAATTACCTGCGGGATAATATTTGGCCGCCCGATACAATCAGTATAAACAATGAGGGGGTTATACTCTTGTGGAATATATACACTATAACACCGTATGCCGCGGGTTTTATCAGCATTGTTTTGCCAGATAAAACTGTAAATCCATATTTGACAAGCAAGGGAAAGGTAGTAAAAGCTGCAATGTAAATATTGTTTCCAAAAACTTGGCATTTTGATTAAAAATAAAGAGATACAGGAGGAGGAAAGCCCTTTATCCCGGGGAAGTAAAATGGAGTTAAAAGTAATTTTACTAATAATTTTTGGTGTGGTTTCAGTTATTTATTTAATTACATTGGGCTACAAACCTGCCGTCTTTCAGTATATTTTGAAAGGTTTACTTATACCCTTGCTGCTTGCAATCTATCTGTCGAGTGTAAATATTATATTCTGGCCTGTAGTTCTGGCTTTAGTTTTCGCATGGATAGGGGATGTATTGCTGGTAAAGATAACAAATATTCTCTGGTTCAGGCTGGGGCTGGCAAGTTTTCTGATTGGGCATATTTGCTATATTGCCGCTATGCATGGATTTATCAATCCGTTTAATGTTACGATACTGGTTGTCAGCATAATTGCCGCCGGCGGTCTGGGTATATTTATATATAAAGTTGTAAAACCGGGCAAACAAATGAAAATTCCGGTTATCGCCTATGAAACAGTAATTCTGGTTATGGTGATTTTTGCCCTGCAGCTTTTTCTCTCTCAGTTTATCGCACACGGTTTGATTTTCAGCCTTTTAATTCTGTCCGGAAGCATTTGCTTTGTAGTATCGGATACACTGCTTGCGCTTAGGACGTTTCGCAAGGTTAAAATTTACTTTGCGGTAATGATAACCTATATTGCAGCTCAGTTTCTGATTACTCTGGGATTCTGCATGGTATGAATATAAAAGGACGCCATTACAGAACAATCTGGTTAAAAGAAAACAATCCTGAAACTGTACAGATTATTAATCAGCTTGCGCTTCCTTTTAAGTTTGAGATTCTGGATTTGCGTACCTGCGAAGACACCGCAAATGCTATCAGGGATATGTACGTGCGCGGAGCCGGCCTTATCGGAGCCACGGCAGCATACGGTATGTATCTCACCTCTCTTGTCTCCGGGGATGAATCATTCAATGATAATTTAAAATGCGCGGCGCTGCTCCTTAAAAACACACGCCCTACCGCAAGCAACCTTGCATGGGCTGTAGACAGAATGTATTCAATGTTATCATGTCACACGGGAACACCTGCGCAGAAAAGAGAAGCCGCGCGGTTTGAAGCCCGGGCAATCGCGGATGAAGACGCAGATTTTTGCAGAAGAATAGGGCAGCACGGCCTTGAAATAATAAAAAAAATTTCACAGAAAAAACAGGGAAGAGAAGTAAATATTCTAACCCATTGCAACGCGGGATGGCTTGCGTTTGTAGATTACGGTTCCGCTCTTTCTCCCGTCTACGCGGCACATGATGGAGGAATAAAAGTTCATGTATGGGTTGATGAAACCCGTCCGCGCAATCAGGGAGCAAGCCTTACTGCATGGGAACTTGCGCAGCACGGCGTAAGCCACGACCTAATCCCTGATAACGCGGGCGGACATTTGATGCAGCACGAAATGGTTGATCTGGTAATCACAGGCGCTGATCGCGTAACCCGGCAGGGAGACGCGGCAAACAAGATAGGCACTTATCTAAAAGCGTTAGCAGCGAAAGAAAACAATGTGCCGTTTTATGTTGCACTTCCTTCCTCTACATTCGACTTTAAAATGAAGGACGGCGTAAAGGAAATCCCGATTGAGGAGAGAGACAGCAGTGAAGTAAGATATATTACAGGGATTACAAAGGAAGGCAAAACAGAGACAGTGAGGATTTGCCCCGAAGCAACAAGTGCAAGAAACTGGGGTTTTGATGTAACGCCCGCGAAGTTAATAACCGGTCTTGTCAGCGAACGCGGTACTTGCGAAGCATGCGAAAAGGGAATATTATCCCTGTATCCTGAAAAAGATTAATTGGAGGGAATTATGGCGGTCATCGGAATAATTGGCGGAAGCGGTCTTGATAATCCTGATATTTTATCAGATCCGCAGGATAAAAGCGCAAGCACACCGTACGGAGAACCGTCTTCTCCGTTAAAATACGGAAAAATTGGAGGAGTTGAAGTTGTCCTTTTGGCGCGTCACGGCCGGGAGCATACAATACCTCCGACTCAGGTTAACTTTAGAGCAAATATTTACGCGCTTAAAGAAGCGGGATGCACCCATATTCTTGCTACTACCGCGGTAGGCTCTCTTCGCGGAGGAATTAAAAGAGGCGATCTGGTTGTTATCGATCAATTCATTGATTTTACAAAGCAGAGAAAGATGACCTTTCATGAATCCTTTGAGGCGCATAATCCCATTCATCAGGCAATGCCCGATCCCTTTGATGAAAAATTACGGGAACTCTTGATAAAAGAATGTGAGATTAAAAAATATTCGTTCCACCCTAGAGGAACTGTTGTCACAATCGAAGGGCCTCGTTTTTCAACAAGAGCCGAATCCCACATGTTCCGAAGCTGGGGCGCTGAGATTATCAATATGTCCGTTTCTACAGAAGCCGCCCTTGCTAACGAAATAGGCCTCCCCTATGCGGCGATAGCAATGACCACAGATTACGATTGCTGGAAAACTGACGAAGAACCCGTAAGCTGGGAAGTAATCGTAAAAGTATTTGCAGAAAATGCGGAGAAAGTAACTAATATTTTGAAGAACGTTATCGCAAAGATATAAGGAACGCGGCAATACACTGTTAAGTACCGCCGCAGCACGCTTTTTAATTCTATCGGGGATTTACGTTTTAGTGAAAGCGGCCTAAATTTCAGCTATATCGTCTTGCCTTCAATTTCCGCGTATTTACGCAGTTTATTCATAAGATTGTCAAATTGTTCAGGTGTAAGTGATTGCTCTCCGTCGCACAGGGCATGTTCAGGATCATTATGAACTTCGACAATAATGCCGTCAGCACCGACGGCGATTGCGGCTTTTGACATTGCCGGAACCATCCACGCGAGTCCTGTGGCATGGCTTGGATCCACAATAACAGGCAAATGAGTTTTTTTCTTCAGGGCTGGAACAACCGCAAGATCAAGAATGTTGCGTGTAAAATTATCAAAACCGCGAATCCCGCGCTCGCATAGCACAATCTGGCTGTTTCCGCCTGCCATGATATATTCAGCTGCCATTAAAAGCTCAGTCATGGTAGATGCCATTCCGCGTTTTAGAAGAATCGGCTTTTTGCTGCGGCCAAGTTCTTTCAGCAGGTTGAAATTCTGCATGTTTCTCGCGCCTACCTGAATCATGTCTACATCCTCAAATAATTCAAGCTGGCTTATTTCCATTAACTCTGTAACAACCGGAAGACCGCTCTCTTTTTTCGCTTTAACAAGAAGATCAATGCCTTCGCAACCCATTCCTTGAAAACTGTAAGGACTTGTCCGCGGTTTAAAAGCGCCGCCGCGCAGAAATGCAGCGCCGGACTTTTTAACCGCTTCAGCTACAGAGACAAGCTGTTCGCGGCTTTCCACCGAACAGGGACCCGCGATTACAGAGAATGAAGGACCGCCGATTTTTACACTCGCGGCGGCATTTGCGGTTTCCTTTCCGCATTTAAATTCAAGTACAGTATCCAATGGATGAAATATTCTGTTTGCTCTTTTATACGGCTCCTGTACACGGATAACCCTTTCAACTAAATGATTCGCCCTTACCGCCTCATCATTTATAACAGTAGTGTCCCCGACAAGCCCAAGTACAATCTGCGACGACCCCTGCGAAGCGTCTACCTTCACTCCCAGATTTTCAAGGTCTGTTATCAGTTTGTTTATTTCATCTCTGCTAACACCCGGTTTTATTGCTATTATCATTGTTGTCTCCTGACTGGAAAATTATATCAAAGCAAGAAAAAAAATACACTTAGCGTATTACTGTGTACGGAAATCAATTTATAACATCACATGCAACTCTGACCATCCCACAGAGTTACATTTATACAACAAGTTGTACAAGGCTGATACAGTCCGTTGTACAAGGCTAGTACAACAAGCTGTATAAGGCTGATACACTCCGTTGTACAAGGCTAGTACAAACCGTTGTATAGGGTTAGTATGCTGCGAACTTCGGTTATTTTGCAGACAGACTTTATGTTGTTACTGTTGTACAGATTAAACGTCTGTTTATCGATCCTTTGGCGGCAAAACGGGAATAACCTTTTCTGCGTATTTCCCCAATTGCATAAGAGCAACTTTGGGATTTGTAACCACCAATGGCCCTGATATACAGCCGCCCTGACAAGACATTACCTCGATAAGGTTTGGCGTGTCCGCGGCAAAGTCAAGTTCACCTGCGTTTATTTTGCCAAACTCAGACAGGCGTTTCATACCTGCTTTATCAAGGCCGTCAATTACTGCTTCTTTCAGCATGGAAGGGTCTTTAAGCCGTTCCTTTACCGCCTGCGCCACGCCGCCTGATTTGGCGAAGTTCCTTCCGCTGGCAGTGGGGAGTTTTTCCCTTTGAACAGGTGCTGCATTTGCCGCTTCAATGCCTTTTGCAACAAACAACGCGCCGATCTCCTCAATCGAAATAACGTAGTCGACAAGATCGTCATCCATACCTTCCTGCCGTTTGGCAAGACACGGTCCGATAAAAACCGTAATGCAGCCTGGATATTCCTTTTTGGCAATTTCAGCCGCGTAGTGCATGGGGGTATGGGTAGTAGAAATGCAATCTGCAAGCTGAGGTACATGGAGGCGCACCGCCCGTACATAAGCGGGGCAGCAGGAGGTAGTCATCATCTTTTCACCTTGTTTCATACGCTCACCGAACTCTTCTGCTTCCCTGTCAGCAGTGATATCCGCGCCAAACGCCACTTCTACCACACCGGAAAAACCAGAGGCCAATAACGCTCCTTCAAGCTGGCTGCTCTCAGCGCGGAATTGAGCCGCGGCGGCGGGAGCGTACATGGCTACAATAGTTTTGCCTGCCATAATGTGCTTAACCACGTCAAACAGCTGGCTCTTGTCTACAAGCGCTCCAAAGGGACATTCTCTCATACAGTTGCCGCAGGAAATACATTTGTGGTAATCAATGCGTTCCTTGCCGTTTTCATTCTTGGTAATAGCTCCTACCGGGCAGGCTTCCTCGCAGGGTACAGGAATTTTAATGATCGCTTTATAGGGACAATTTTGCAGACACAAGCCGCAGCTTACGCACTTGCTGCCGTCGATCCATGACCTGCCGTCCTTTATCTCAATCGCCTTCCTGCCGCAGTTGGTCATGCATGGACGGGCAAGACAGGCCTGACAAGCGTTAGTTACCATAAAGTGCGAACGTACACAGGCATTGCAGGCTTCGTCAATCACGGTATGTATTGGCCAGATTGGTTTCTCCCGCGCAAAAGCTTCTTTAGCATATTCGGCAATCCGTTTTTCATCATTGTAATCTTCCAGACTCCACCCAAGCCGGGCGATTACACGCTGCCGGATTATTTCACGGTCATGGTAGATACAGCAGCGGATCGACGCACTGCCAATCGGGGCTAGTTCTTTGGGTATGTTATCAACGGCTTCGTTAAGTTTGCCTTCAAGCTGTATTTTGGTAAGACGTACCAGTATCTCACGTTTAAGCCGATGGGCGTTATTATTCATATTAAGCATAATTAAGCCTCCGAAGTCCAGCCTTGCTGGACAGTTCTAAGGCAGTCAATGATTTTTTGGGCGCTTGCCTGTTCTATTATTTTTCCGTCAACCTGCGCAAAGGGCGCGTGGTCAGCCTGTACGCCTGAGTATTCGCTGCGGTTACAAATGCCGCTGCAGGGAGAGCCCTCAATTTCCGTAATTGCTTTAAGATCAGCAGGAAGCTGTTCTTCCAGGAGCAGCAATTCTGAGCCGCCCATGACAAAACAAGCAGTACCGGTACATATGGTAACTTTGTGTTTCTTCATCATTTCACCCTTTTTATTTTCCCAATTATACAACTTTTCAAAGCCTTTTTACAGTCTAAATTCCCATAAAAATCCTTCACAAACCCTTCTTGTTTAGACATTACTGCTTCATGCGGGATATTATCAACTATATCATGAAAACCGATTTTATATAGATTGTAAAACAGGAATTAATCTTCATTAAAACAACAGAATAAACATTGAAAGCGCCTGTAAAACAGGCGCATCTGTAAAAATAAAAAGATAAACGCTAATTTTCATTAACTATAATACTTTTGATTCATTTACAGGCGTGTAATGCTTACAATTTTTATGCGTTAAAGCACGATTTCAAAGTTTTTTTCTTCGCGGTTGGAAAAGTTGGTCTTAAAATATATTTTACTGATGTAGTTTTCCACTGTCCTTATATTTATGGACAGCGCGCCGGAGATTTGCTTATTGGTTTTATCGGTTTTAAGTAAATTAATCACATCAATTTCCCGTTTTGAAAATTTCGCGTATAAAGACGAGTTCTCACTTATTTTTATTTAAGCTAGCCTGATATATACACTTTTCCGCTGAGTATTGTATCAATTGCTTTTAACAGCTCGGCTTTTCCGCCTGAACCCAAACTTTATCCCTCGCCCTTTAGGCATTGAAGGAAGAAGGCTGCGGCTTCATCCCAATGATTACTTCGCATACGGACTTAAGAGGGGTTCAATAAAAGAGCGCTGGATGGCCTCCACGAACATCGCGCAGAACGGACCGCTTGCAGGTCCACAGAGGGATTGAGTTTTGTTGCGGTAGATTACGGCAGCGAAGAGAAGTTCAGTCTTAAAGAAGCAATTGAAATATTAGGAGGGGATATTATCGGAAAAGAGCTGATGGAGAAATACGGCGGTTTTCCCGTCTCCTCAAAGTTCTATGATCTTAAGACGCCGCTTTTTCACCACCTTCATCTTGATATGAAAGCCGCGGCAAGAGTTGGCAAACTCGGAAAGCCTGAATGTTATTATTTCCCGCACCAGTTCGCCATTGAGTTTGGAAAAGAACGAGCTCCGTTCTTGTGATATTATGTCATTTACACAAATTTTCAGACAGCTTCTAAATTATTTTATCTTGCTTTTCTTGAACACAATTAAATTATCCTTGTCTTTGGATACATCTGCTGTAACAATATCTCCGTCGTGAATTGTTCCTGCAATCATTTGTTTAGCAAGAGGATTTTCAAGATCGCTTTGAATAGTCCGTTTTAGGGGACGGGCTCCGAACAGCGGATCATACCCGCGTTCGGCAATTAAGGTCTTTGCCGCATCAGTCATATTCAAAGTAATCTTGCGCTCTGAAAGCCGCTGCGAAAGGCGTGTTAGCTGAATATCAACAACTTTACCGATATCGTTTTTACCAAGCCTGTTGAAAATTACTGTCTCATCAATACGGTTTAAAAACTCGGGCCGAAAGCTTGACTTAAGCAATTCCAACAAAGAATCGCGGATTGCTTTAGTGTTTTTAGCCTGAAGAATTAATTCCGAACCGAGATTACTTGTCATTATGATGATTACATTTTTAAAATCAACAACGCGTCCCTGTCCGTCCGTAAGGCGTCCGTCATCCAGTACTTGTAAAAATACATTAAAGACTTCCTGATGCGCTTTTTCAATCTCATCAAAAAGGATCACGCTGTAAGGACGCCGTCTGACCGCTTCTGTAAGCTGACCGCCCTGTTCGTAACCGACATACCCCGGCGGTGCGCCGATTAAGCGGCTGACAGAATGTTTTTCTCCGTACTCACTCATATCAATTCTTGTAAGAGATTTCTCATCATTAAAAAGAAAGTCAGCCAATGTTTTTGCAAGCTCGGTCTTTCCGACACCTGTCGGACCCAAAAACAGAAACGATCCCAAAGGACGCGCCGCGTCGGAAAGACCTGCCTTGTTGCGCCTAATCGCATCGGCGACAGCAGAGAGCGCTTCATTCTGACCGACAACTCGTCTTTCCAGAACTTTCTCAAGGTCAAGATATTTTTGCATTTCGCCTGACAGCATCTTTGAAACAGGGATTCCTGTCCATGTTGATACAACGGCTGCAATGTCCTCTTCGCTGACCTCTTCGCGTAACAGAGCGCCGCCTCCTGCGGCAGCTTCGCGTTTTTTCTCCATTTGATGTGTAAGGAGCGCAAGCTGATTCTGTGCTTCGGGGATTTTCCCGTGTTTCACTTCCGCGGCTTTTGAAAGATCTCCTTCGCGTTCGTAACGGGTCTCTTCAATTTTTAGCTCTTCTATTCTTTGTTTAATCTCACGGACTTTCTGAATGTCTGTTTTTTCGCTTTCCCAACGGGCTTTCATCGCGTCACGTTCACATGTCAGGTCAGCGATTTCTTTTTCCAGTTTAGAAAGCCGTTCTTTAGATGCCGTATCTTCCTCGCGTGAAAGAGCCTGTCTTTCAATGGAGAGCTGCAGAAGTTTTCTTTCAAGTTTATCCAGTTCTGTCGGGCGGCTGTCCAGTTCCATTTTTAACCGGCTTGCGGACTCATCTACAAGATCGATTGCCTTGTCCGGCAGGAAACGGCTTGTAATATATCTGCTTGATAATATTGCGGACGCAACAAGCGCCTCATCCTTAATCCGTACTCCGTGATGAACTTCATACCGTTCTTTAAGCCCGCGCAAAATAGCAATTGTATCTTCAACCGAAGGTTCTGCTGTGTAAACCTGCTGGAAACGGCGCTCTAGCGCCGCGTCTTTTTCAATATGTTTTCGGTATTCGTCTAACGTAGTAGCGCCGATACAGCGAAGTTCTCCCCGGGCAAGCGCGGGTTTAAGAAGATTGGAAGCATCAGTCGCTCCTTCAGCAGCACCGGCTCCCACAAGAGTGTGCAGTTCGTCAATAAACAGGATAATCTTTCCGTCCTGCGCCTGCACTTCATGAATAACAGCCTTGAGACGTTCTTCAAATTCACCCCGGAATTTTGCGCCTGCGACAAGCAAACCCAAATCCAGCGTAAGTAATTTCTTCTCTTTCAACCCTTCAGGTACATCACCTGCTACAATTCGCCGAGCAAGTCCTTCAACTATTGCGGTTTTTCCGACTCCCGGCTCGCCGATAAGCACCGGATTGTTTTTTGTTCTGCGGGAGAGCACCTGCATACATCTGCGAATTTCCTCGTCGCGCCCTATTACAGGATCAAGTTTCTCCTGACGTGCAAGAGAAGTCAAATCTCGGCAATAACGTTCCAGCACCTGATATTTTTCTTCAGGGGTTTGATCTGTTACGCGGGAGTTTCCCCTTACCTGTTTAAGCGCGCCAAGAATCGCGTTTTTATTAACTCCGGCTTTTTTTAATATATCCGCCGCTTTGCCTTCTCCTGCCGCCATTGCGATTAAAATATGTTCTGTTGACACATATTCGTCTTTCAGCGCGGATGCCTCAATCTCAGCTTTAGCCAATATGCGTCCCAACGCGGGCGAGAAAAAAACCTGTGCTGACTCTCCGAAAACTTTCGGTGTTTCCTTGACAAGAGCTTCAACATTCGAAGAAAGCCTTCCTGCGTCACCGCCAATACGTTCGATAATTGGCGTTACTATTCCGTTTTCCTGCCGCAGCAGCGCTAAAAGGAGATGTTCGTTATCTATTTGAGAGTGATCATTTTTTTGCGCAACGGCGGTCGCTTCATTCAGTGCTTCCTGAGCCTTTATTGTAAATTTTTCATAATTCATGACATTATCCTTATATATATAAAGATACTAATGTTCTTATGATTCCTCAATATATTTTCTGTATTAATTTACCAAGGATAAAATGGTGTTTCCGTTTAAAGGCGAAATCAACAACTGGGATGACTGGAGCAGTATTTTTCAGTCTATTCCGTCATTTCTGCCAATAATAAAATTAATTTTTTATAACGAGAAACTGCCTTTTTGCGTATATGATAACAGAGTATATTGAAAGCGCAGAGTTCAAGGAAGCTGTAAAAACATGGCATACGATGATAAAATAATTTTTGGTCAGAGATTACGCACATTAACAGATAAAATGAACTTGCCATGCACTCCATTTAATAATATTGATGTTATAAACGGTATTGACCGCTGCCGCAGGTGGGATAAATACAGTGAAATGTTTAGATCACAGCGCATTGCTTATCTAAGATCGCATAATTTAGGAGAAAAAGTATTTGTTCACGGCGACTTATGTTCGGATAACATTCTGGTTTCACACGGAGGTAAAATCTATCTGATAGATTTTGCCGATGCAGTTCTTGCTCCGAAGGTTTATGAATATGCGCTTGTGGCTGTTGAGTTATTTAAACTTGATAAAGCATTATTGCGCGGGTATTTTGGAAATTATACAAAGGAGGAATTAGCAGAAATCTGTTTTAACGGTCTTTTAATGCACGAATACGGAAGTGATATAATAAATTTTCAAATTGATAAATTTGAAAACATTCGTAATTTGAATAAATTTAAATTGAAATTATTAAAGGTTATTTAAAAAACCGTGAGCAGGTGTTTTTCTGTTATATTATAGGTATACCTTAAAATTACATTGCCTTAACCGTAAAAATTCTTTATTATTATGTTAACTGGAGGCTGCTCAATGAACCCTTTATTAAATGAAGACGAAGAAGTTGACAATGAGGAACAGGAGAAGGAAAAGCCGCAGGGGTATGATCCTCTTGCGGCAAGGATGTTAAAAACACGTACAATATTGCTTTCCGGCGAAATAAACAAGGAGTTGGCTGAGAAAACCATACGCCAATTACTGCTTTTGGAAGATATGAACGATGATCCTGTCCGTATTTTTATTGATTCTCCGGGCGGAGACGCAGACGCGGGTTACGCGATTTTTGATATGATTCGCTTTGTCAGGCCGCAGGTGTGGACAATAGGCATGGGTCTGGTCGCAAGCGCGGCCGCAATCATTCAGCTTGCCTCTCCGAAGGATAGACGTATTGGGCTGCCGAACAGCCATTATCTGATACACCAGCCGCTTTCGGGAATAAGAGGCGTAGCTACAGACATTGAGATACACGCAAAAGAACTTGAAAAACTGCGGGAAAAGATCAACATTCTGATTGCCGGAGAAACGGGCAATCCTGTCGTGCAGGTTGAAAAAGACACAGACCGCGACTACTGGATGAGTGCGGCAGAAGCGGTTAATTACGGTTTAATCAGCAAAGTAATATCCAACAGAAAAGAACTATATCCAAAACTCGGTTAGTTAGAAAACCTAAAATAAAGTATATTATTATGGATTCCCGTAACTCTGATAAAGGAAGCGGCGTATCTTATGCTGGGCGTTCTTTTCAAAAGATTCCTTGCGCAGACAGAAGTCTCCTATTTTCTTGTAAACCGGCAATGATCGATTGGCCTCTTCAATTTCCTTTTTTATAAGACCTTTGATAAAATCTTCATTATCCTCATTGTCAGGAAAATCTGTCTTGATGTTTTCATAATTGGGAACCGTAACCGCGTAAATTATTTCGCCGCCAGGTTTTTTTCTGCCGATAATCAGAACTTCTGCGATAATGCGTGAGCTGCTGAAATGCGATTCAATCTCTTCAGGGTAAACATTCTTTCCGCCGGAGCCGATGATAAGATTTTTTTTACGTCCCTTGATAAAGAGAAAACCTTTTTCATCACGATAACCAAGATCGCCGGTTAAAAGATAACCGTCTTCAGTAATGACTTCTTTTGTGGCTTCGTCATTATTGAAATAACCAAGCATTACAGACGGTGATTTACATGCGATTTCTCCGATGCACTCGGGAGTAAGGTCCATAATCTTTACATCGGTATAGGGAACGGGAAGCCCGACAGACTCATTGTTTTTATGGCGGGGAGTGTTTACACTGATAAGCGGGGCGTTCTCGCTCATACCGTAACCCTGCACCATGTTAAACCCAAAAGAGTCAAAAAAATCTGCGGTTTGGGGATTTAACGGGCCGCCGCCTGCGACCATTATCTTTATGGAATGAAGACCTGCTTTCTTGCGGATAAATCTGAAAACTTTTCTTCCAAATTCTACATTTCCGTTTTTGGCCTTCTTTAGCGCAGTTTTACGTAGTGCGTTCAATGGCCCGCGGATAAAAGGCGAAAGTTTTTGATAACCTGCGCTGATTCCAATCATCACTTTATCGTAAAGAAGAGGAACTCCGATAAGATAAGTAACACCTCCGTCCCTTATATCGTCGATTACAACTTTACCGACAATTTTTTCTACAATTACTGTCGGAACGCCGGTAGCGTACGGTGCGATAAATGAACAGGTTGTAGGATAAGTATGATGAAGCGGCAAAACGTCAATAAACACATCTTTATCGGTTGGTTCCAGCATGCGTATCGCCGCGCTCGCGTTTGCGATAATATTTTTATGGGAAAGGGTGACGCCTTTTGCGAAACCCGTAGTCCCTGAGGTAAAGACAATGGAGGCCGGATAATCAGGCGGAAGGCTGTCAGGGAGAGGAAGCTGTTGGCTGTCCGTGTTTTTGCCAAAGCGGTGGTATTCAGTTTCTTTTTCGTCCGTTTCATCACCTTCGGGACTTATACATACAGATACTGCCATTGAAATACCGCTGGATAACAATGAAGAAGCGAATTCCTTTTTTCTTCCGGAATAGAAAAAAGCCTTTGCTCCTGTTATTTTTATTATATTTATACACTCCTGTTCTGTGGAAAGAAAATCAACAGGAACAATATAAAGACCGGCTATTATGGTTCCCATCCAGACAGACATCCACTCAGGTCTGTTTTCTGACCAAAGTACAACGCAATCACCTTTGGAAAGACCTGCGGCGTAAAGACCGCGTCCTATTCTGCGGCATTCTTCGCCGAATCTTGAGAAAGTCCAGCAGGTAAAATCTTTCTTTTGACCGGTACGGTACCGGATAAAATCCCTGTCAGCATACTTTTTTGAATGATGGTCAACCATTTGAGCAAAGTTATGAAATTTAATATCCGGAATGTTTGAGACATAATCTTCAAATTGCAGCATAATCTGCCTCCCTTTATCAGATTATTTCAATATATATAATTATTTACATCATGTCAAAATAAAAATGGCAAAATATGCAACTTTTTTAAAGAAAGCGTGTCGGCAAAACAAGGTTCAGGATTTATATTACAGTTACAAGCAAATATCTTTTTTTTCCGGCTCTTAGGATAATCTCACCTTCTGCGCTAAGATTGTCCGTTCCAATAAGAGCCGCGGGATCTGTAATTGCCACCAGCTGCGAAGCAGATGACAGCTGCGAAGCAGACAGTCCTCCTGAACCTCTTGAAACAAAAGCGCCCCCTTGTTGTACAAGGCGGCGGCCTTCACTTTTACTGGGAACAAGCGCAGTATCACAGAAAAGATCGACAATATTATAACCGTTATCAAAGCGTAAACGTGAAATCTCTGTTTTCGGTATTGCGGACTTATCCCCTCCGCTGCCAAATGCCGCCTTTGCGCCGGATATAGCTTTATCAGCCTCTTCTTTCCCGTGAATAAGGCATGTTACTTCCCATGCAAGACGTTCTTTTGCATCATTGGGGTTTTTACCGTCTTTACATAACGACTGACATTCATCAACAGGCAGGAAAGTGAACATTAGTAAAAAGCGCAGGATATCCTGATCCGTAACATTCCGCCAGTACTGGAAAAAGTCGTATGGACTTGTTATTGCAGGATCAAGAAATAGCGCGCCCTTCAGAGTCTTTCCCATTTTTTTACCGTCTGATGTTGTTACAAGGGGAAATGTCAGGCCATAAGCTTCAATACCCTCGACACGTCGGATTAATTCAACCCCCGCGACAATGTTACCCCATTGATCATCACCGCCAATCTGCAAGCGGCAGCCGTAACGCCTGTATAGTTCCAAAAAGTCAAAACTCTGCAGAAGTTGATAATTAAACTCGATAAATGACAAACCTGTTTCCAGCCGCATCCTGTAAGCCTCAAAACTCAGCATTCTGTTTACGGAAAAATGCCGACCTATATCACGCAGAAAGTCGATATAGTTAAGATTGGCGAGCCAGTCCTTGTTATTTGCGGTAAATGCTGTACTGCCGTCAAACCCGACAAAACGATCAAGCTGCGCGGTTATTAAAGCAACATTCGCATCCAGGGTTTCATAATCAAGCATCTTCCGCGTTTCATCTCTGCCTGACGGATCTCCTATCCTTGCCGTGCCGCCGCCAAGCAATGCGATCCCTTTATGATTCGCGTTCCGCAGATGACGAAAAGCAAAATAGGGAACCATATGGCCGATATGCAGACTTCCCCCTGTAGGGTCGGTACCTTCGTAAAAAGTGACGGGTCCTTCATCCATCAGCTTTGAAAGACCTTCTGCATCTGTACATTGCTGAAAGAAGCCTCTTGTTTTTAATGTTTCCAATGCCCAGTTCATGGGATAATTGTATAAGATTTACATTATCGTGTCATTAAGGTATTAAGTCCATAACTGCAGTATGTATAAAATTAAGTTAATATAACCGATAATATAAAAATGCAGCCTGTAAATATATTTGAAACACTCAAGCAAGTTATCACATCATGGCAGGTAATTGCCATTACTCTATTGATGCTGTTGTATATTCATATTGTCTCTAATGCATCAAAAAGCTATCGCCGCCCGCGAACAAGTAAAAAGGTAAAAGCACCGAATAAGAAGCAAGTCACACCGGAATCAACAGACAGCGGTCCTGAAGAGGTAGTTTCCAGTGAAAATTCCAATGAGGAATTAGGCCTTGAAGAAATGCAATAACATGGATAGTAGCAGGTAGCTGTTAGCATTGCTGTTTAAAATGTAAGTAACAGGTTGGTTCATAATAATTTTTTTTAGTCATGCAATTTAATATATTCAACCCATATATAGGTATTATTTTTTCAAACTGTATTGGAGGCTGTAGCATGAATGAAAATGAAGCAGCAGAAGAAACAAAAATCCTAAGAAATGAATCGGATTACCTTCGTCAAACTGACCAGTTGGATGAGGCTGTAAGAAATCTTTTTGGATTACCGTATCTGTTTCCATATCAAAGGCTTGTGATAACAAATATCCTTGAAGCAGCCGAGGCTGTAAAGCAAAACCAGCGAATAGATAACAACAATGAAGAAATCACTGACAGGGAGACATCCGGAAAGCAGATAGTTATATTGCCTACAGGCGCGGGAAAGTCTCTATGTTTTCAATTGCCGGCAATGTTGATTGACGGAATTACGCTTGTCATTTATCCGATTCTGTCGCTAATGGCGGATCAACAAAGACGGCTGACTGAACTCGGTTTTTCTCCGGCATTAATCAGGGGAGAACAAAGCAGGGAAGAACGAGACGAAATTTGGGATAAACTAGAAAAAGGACAAAGTAAAATCATAATCGCTAACCCGGAGATACTGCTAACAGAACAGATAAGAAAAAGAATGGAGAAAATCAATATTAATCATGTTGTAATTGACGAAGCGCATTGTGTCAGTGAATGGGGGGAAACTTTTAGGCCAAGTTATCTGAAAATCAGTTCTATAATTGATTTAATAAATCCTCCGTTAATTACCGCTTTTACTGCTACAGCCAGTTCTCCGGTGCTGGAGAAAATAACAAAATATATTTTCGGCGGTCTGCAGGTGCGTCAAATTACAGGAAACCCTGACAGGCCGAATATCAGCTATTCGGCTGAAGGCTGTATTAACCGCGATCTTGCGGTACGCGATCTTTTAATCAGAAATGATCGTCCAGCGATTGTATTCTGCTCATCGCGCCCTGGAACCGCAAAACTTGCTCATTACCTCCGCAGCGAACTTGAAGAGATGGGTTATGGCTGGTATAAAGAGATTCGTTTTTATCATGCGGGATTATCAAGGAATGAAAAAAAGAAAACAGAAGAATGGCTGCTTTATAATACTGAGGCAGTTCTTTGCAGTACGTGCGCTTTCGGAATGGGTGTAGACAAGGCAGATATACGCACAGTCATACACAGAGACTGCCCTCCTTCAGCAGAAGCATATCTGCAGGAATCAGGAAGAGCAGGACGCGACGGGAAACAATCAAAAGCAATTTTGTTATGGGGGCCGGATGATGAAAATGCCCTTGTGCGGGCGAAAAATGAAACTGACAAAAAAAGGCTTGCCTCTGTTTTAAATTACGCAAGAGATAATAAAAATTGCCGCAGGCACGCTCTTCTATCTTTGTTAAATTACGACTCCGGCGGAGAAGTACCGGAAAATTTTTGCTGTGATGTTTGTTATCCGAAGGATAACAGTTATCTTTCCGGTAACTTTGACAGCAAGGCAAACGGCAATCTGCGGGAAGAATCATCAACCATTAATTTTTTTAAAAAGAACAAAAGGCGGTTTACACAGAGTCAGGCTGCGTCTGTATTGGCTGCAGCTAAAACAATAAGGTGGTCAGAAACAGAAGCCTCCCGCGCAATTGGTTATTTGATAAAAACCAAAAAGCTAAGGAGGCTCAATCTGTTTCCGTGGAGGAATAAGATTACTCTTTAACTCCGCCAAGTGTCAGACCAGAAATAATATAGCGTGACATGAAAGCATAGAAAATAATTATCGGCACCAAAGAAATGGCAATTCCAAGGTATATTCCGCCGAACTCTGTTCTGTAAATATCGCCTCGAAGCTGGAAGATTACCATAGACAGAGTCATTCTGCTGTTTGAAGAAAGCAGAACGGCCGGTGTAAGGAAGTTATTCCATGAGCCTACAAATGTAAATATCGACTGCGCGGCTAAAGCGGGAATAATAATCGGCAGAATTATTAAATTGAAAATCCTGTATTCTCCGGCTCCGTCTATTCTGGCTGCGTCAATAAGATCGACATTCAACGTTGCGCTCATATACTGCCGTATGAACAAAACAGTTCCTGCGGCGGCGATACTTGGAATGATTAACGGGAGAAAATTATCCGTCAGTCTCCATGAAGCCATAAGCTGATAAAAACCGATAAAAGTAAGCGATCCAGGAAGCATCATTATTATAAGAATTAAACCCCAAAGAGCAAGCCTGCCTTTAAATCTGTAAACATGAAGGCCGTATGCGGTTAATGCTGAGAAATAAACGCTGACAATTGTAGTGGCTATTGAAATTATCGCGCTGTTTAAAAATCCGCGCCAGATAGCAAAGCCTCTGCTTGTAAGAGCGTTCCAGTTATACGCGACATTTGATCCTGGTAAAATTGAAAGTCCTGTATTAATTTGCTCTGTAGAGCGCGTCGCGTTAATCATTAAAACATAAATCGGCACTATTGCCAGAAGAACAAGGAAAATCATCAGCGCATGAATAAGGTAGCGTTTTATCGGATTACCGGTTCTGCCAATCATACTGTGCCTCCTTTTTTCTTCTTAAATTCACTGCGATCCTGCAGCATGAAGAATATCAAAAATGCCAGAATAATAGTGATTAAAAATATTCCTATGGAAATCGCGGATCCGTACGCATAATCATTGCTCCCCATAAAGGCAATATTATATTGATACATTACCGTTGTTCTTATTGAGTTATTGGGTGCTCCGTATCTGTCAGTTAGCGCAAACGGGATATCAAACATCTGCATACCGCCGATCATTGATGTGACAAGAATATAGAGCATGATCGGGCGCAGTAACGGCAGCGTAATCCTTGCGGCAATCTGACGGCTGTTCGCGCCGTCAACAACAGCGGATTCAAATAGCGACAGCGGGATACTGGTAATACCTGCCATAAGAATAATCAGAGTATGTCCGTACCACATCCACCATTGAATAAAAGATACAATACCTCTTGTAAAACCTACGCTGCGGAAAAAATTAAACGCATCCTGCGGAATCCCCTGTTCCACATTGTTGTAAAAAATACCAAGCATTCGCAGGAATTGATTGGCAGGCGCCTGTACATGGCCGTTCTGTCCGAATAAACTTCGGAAAAGCATCGATACAGACATTGCCATAAGAAGGTTCGGAAGGTATACAATAGCGCGGAACGCGCCCTTTCCTGCAAGATTCAATTGTGTATCAGAAAGCCATATTGAAAGAACTAAAGCAATACCGAGCTGCGGTATAAAATTGACAATCCAAATAATAAATGTATTTCCAAGAGCTCCCCAAAAGTACTGGTCAGTTACCAGTTTTGTGAAATTACTGAGACCGACAAAATTTCTAACGCGCGCAAATCCCTTTAGATCGGTAAACCCGAGAGAAATTGTATTAATTGTCGGCCAAAGGTTAAAAATCAGAAAAACAACAATAAACGGCGCAACGAAGACATAACCCCACCGGTTTGTTCTTGCTTCATGACCGATTAATCTTTTTTCCATAATGCTCTCCTAAAAAAAAACCTGACCACTTGCATTAAGTGGTCAGGTTAAAATTCATTTTTTAGTTAATGATCCTCTGATTAGTTCAGACTGAGCATTGTCCGTGCCTGAGCTCTTAAATCATCAAGAGCCTGGGCCTTGGTTTTTTCACCCTGTACATAAGCTGTTACAGCCTCATTAAAGAGTGAGTCAAAGGTTGAATCAGTTGCCTGTACAAGCCTTCCGTTGACATTGGGAATCATTTCGGCAAACGCCGCATAATGGTTCTGACCGCCGAGGAAAGGTTCGCGGAAGCCGTCTTTTATCCTGTTAACAACCGCTGAATTGCTGACAACATCGCCCTTATCTCTTGCCCATCTTTCAAGGAAGCCGTCATCGGTGGTAAGCCATTCGATCATTGCTTTTGCGCCTTCAGGATTCTTTGTCTTACCGTATGCGCCTACCCATGTACCGCCCCATCTCCAACCCACAGGGCCGGGGATCATTGCCCAGTCGCCTGATGTATTGGGAGCATTGGTCTTAAGAACATAGTGGAGACCCCATGTCGGAAGGAATGTTCCGAATGTTTCAAGCTGTCTGCCGGTTTCGTCAGTAAGCGTGCCGTTAAAGCTTGCAAACCAGCCTTCTGACCACTGACCTACGCGGCCGTCGTATCTGTTGTCATGCATGATTTTCGCGATATCCATTGCCTGCTCAAGAGCTGGATCGATATTAACTCTGCCGTTAACAACCCAAGGCTGCGAGCGCAGTTCATAGAATACCTTGGTAAGGTCGCCGCGGCTGCCGATTACTACGCATCCGCCGTTTGATGCCTGCTTAAGATGTTCTGCTGCTGCAAGGAAATTATTAAAGCTTGAAAAATAGTTCTGGATTACTGCAGGATCATCGGTACCGAAATATTTAATCGCGAGGCTGCGGCGATAGAAGAACGCGCCGGGAGCTGCCTGCCATGACATTCCGTATACCTTGCCGTTGTATGATCCGATTTCAACAGGATACGCATAGAGCTTACTCCTGTTTCTCTCATAAACATCGGTAAGATCCAGCAGAAGTCCTGATTCGACATATTTGCGTACAAAGTCAGCTTCCAGTGCGATAACATCAGGAGCTCCGTTGCCTGACGCAAATACAGGATCTAATCTGCTTTGGAATTGTTCCGTCGGGGTCATTGTATATTCTATCTTGACATCCGGATGAGCCGGTATGTAGTAGTTCATGATCATATCTTCCAACTCGTCGGTGAATGACCATACAATGATTCCCTGATCTTTTTTACAGCCAAATACACTGAAAAGTAAAAGGACTGCACAAACGATAACTAATGCTTTTTTCATCTCTTTTCCTCCAAAAATTTAATATCTTCCCCGTTACAGGGATAAACCCGCCAACTTAAATAATACTAAAATGTTCAGAATTGTTCAATATGTTTTTAAATTATTTTACACGAATTTCGTTTCTAAGTATTCTTCTTACAAATTTTCCCGATTGAGTCAGTTGATTGTCTGTCCAGCCGCCCCTGGCTTCACGATCGGCATTAATTCTTAAAATCCCGGAATCTTCTCCCTTGTTTGTAACAGACCAGTTTACCCATGAAATGCCGTGTTTTTTAAGAAATGAAAGCCAATCCTGAAATTCCTTCTCATAAACACCGCCCCCTCCGGTATTCAATGTCGTTCCGCACTCGGTAACAAATACAGGAAGACCGCTTTGGACAGCTCTGTTTACCCTGTCCTTTAACTCCTGGCCATGTGATCCTGCGTAAAAATGGAGTGAATACATGATATTCGGAAAATCAAGCGGATCAAGAGCGGCAATATCAACATGCTGGCTCCAGTTGGGTGTTCCTACGATGATTATATTATCAGGATCATTCTCCCTGATTACAGGAATTATCACCTCTGCGTAAGGTTTGATTGCTCCGCTCCAGGTTACATCCTCTCCGTTCGGTTCATTGCAGATTTCATAAATAATATTGGGATAAGAACCGTATTTCTGCGACATTTCACGGAAAAACTCTACAGCAAGCTCCTGATAAACACGCGGGTCGCGGTCATTGTGGACATGCCAGTCGATAATTACATATATCCCAAGTTTAACCGCCGCTTCGACACCCTGCTCAACAGTCATTTTTAAACCTCTCTGGCTTACATAACCGTCTTCGCGAAGGTACATTGCGGCGCGCCAAATCTGGATATTCCAATCATCCCTGAGCCAGCGAAGAACATCCTCATTGGCGAATCTGCCGGCCCATTGAAGTCCGTGTGAACTCATGCCCCGAAGCTGAATCTGCCTTCCGTTCTGATCCAATAACTTAGTTCCTTCAACCCTGAGCTGTCCGAACCGCTGTACAACAGTCTGTCCGTCCTTATCGACAGAAAGCAGCCTGTCGTCGGTCCCGCAGGAGGAGAATAAGAACGACATTATTAATATTAAAATTAATCCGAATCTGATTCTTTTCATTTTATTTAACATTTAACCTGGCGGAAACAGGCTTTGCGGCGCCTTTTTCAACAGACAGCGGTACAGGAGCGGCATCAGCTGCAATAACAAAATAGCCGCCCGGAATCAGTTTGTATTCACCCTGCGCGTTCACTGTTTCAAAAGCCGCGGAATCAAGAGTAAACTCGATCTTTTCACTCTTACCCGCAGGTATAAAAACACGGCGGAAATTCTTTAACGAAGAAATAGGTTCATCTTCGCTTCTTCCTTCCCTTGTGATATAAATCTGAACAACTTCATCCGCGTCATGTTTTCCGGTGTTGTTCACTGTGACCGCGGCTGTTATCTTTCCTCCGGAGCTTATTGATGAAGCGGAAAGCGCAATGGATTCAAATACAAAACTTGTATATGAAAGCCCGAACCCGAACGGGTATAAAGGTTTTTCCGTCATGTAACGGTAGGTGCGCCCTTTCATGGAATAATCCGCATAATCGGGAAGCTGTTCTGTTGAGGCGGGGAAGGTAACAGGCAGCTTTCCGGAAGGAATAACATCGCCGAAAATAATATCCGCGACAGCCTGTCCTCCCGATTCGCCCGGATACCATGCGTATATAACCGCGTCTGCGATGTCTTCGGGGAACGCGATAGCGCTGCCGCCTGTCAGAACAAGGATAACCTTTTTTCCGACTGCGCGGACAAACCTCAGATGATTTAACTGCCACTGCGGAAGCTCGATAGTATCGCGGTCGCCGTTTGAATCCGAAGCGATTGCGTCTCCTTCCTCGCCTTCGATTGCGCCGTCAAGCCCCATAACCGCGATAGTTACATCGGGCGCCTCCCTTTGAAGCTGATTGGCGGTCTGCGGGTTCATTCCGGCGAAATTTACGGACTTCCTGTTTTCGCAGTACATCAGGCACCCTTGTTTATATTCCAGATTGATGCCGAACTTGTCTTTAATCTTTTCTCCTAACCCTTCAAGTATTGTAATAAAACGGGAACTGACTCCGTAATAGTTTCCGAAAAGCGTATGGGCATTGGCGGCTCCCGGGCCTGTTACGCCGATTCTTTTCGGACTTGAGTCGAGGGGCAGAAGGTTGTTGTCATTCTTTAAAAGCACAATCGATTTATGCGCCGCTTTGAGGGCAAGCTTTCTGTGTTTTTCGCAGTTAATTACTTCGCGCCCGAGTTTGCTGTATTTGCCGGTATTCGGCGGATCGAACATCCCAAGCTTGAAGCGCGTAAGAAGAAGTCGTTCAAGAGCGGTATTAATCGCCTCCTCAGTAACCAGCTTTTGTTTAAAAGAGACAGTCAGCATGGGGTAAGTGCAGCCGCAGTTTAAATCGCAGCCGGCGTTCAGGGCGAGAGCTGCCGATTCCTCCGCAGTATTTGTTACTTTGTGATGCTGATGAAAGTCGCGGATAGCCCAGCAGTCTGAAACAACATGACCCTTAAATCCCCATCGTCCGCGCAGAATATCTTTAAGGAGGAAATTACTCGCGCAGCACGGTTCATCAAGAGTGCGGTTGTAAGCGCCCATGACTGATTCAACGCCTGCTTCGACAAGAGCCTTGAACGCAGGCAGATATGTTTCAAAGAGATCCTTTGGGCTTACAATCGCGTTAAATGAGTGCCTATCTTTTTCGGGGCCGGAATGAACAGCGTAATGTTTCGCGCAGGCGGCGACTTTTAAGTTATCAGGATCATCCCCCTGAAGCCCGCTTACCAGAGCCGTACCGATACGGCTTGTAAGGCAAGGGTCTTCGCCGTATGTTTCCTGTCCGCGGCCCCACCGCGGATCGCGGAAAATGTTAATGTTCGGCGTCCAGAAAGTAAGCCCCCAGTACTGGCCCCTGTTGCCTTGTTTAATAGCTTCGTTATACTTGGCGCGCGCCTCATCGGAAATGGCTTCCGCTATTTCCCTGACAAGACCTTCGTCAAAAGTAGCCGCCATTGCTATCGCCTGGGGAAAGACAGTCGCAGTCCCCGCCCTCGCGACTCCGTGAAGACATTCGTTCCACCAGTTATATTCTGGAATACCGAGCCGCTCTATCGCCGGGCTTGTGTAAACAAGCTGTGAGACTTTCTCCTCCAGCGTCATTTGTGAAATTAACTCTTTAATCTTTGACTTTCGGTCCATATCATCGCTCCTGATTCAGGTGATGCCGTTATTATACCACCGCAGGCGCATGAAAGCCAATGTTTACTGCTTTGTGTTCCTTGTATAGAATGGGGTAATGTTACAGGATAGATTAGGCTGCTACTTTAGTCTAAAGTTTAATATCACTATAGTCTAAAGTGATATATCACTACAGTCTATAGTGATATGCTACTATAGACTATAGTGAACATCTACTACAGTCTATAGTGATATGTCACTTTAGGCTATAGTGCAACATACACCAAGGCAGCACTAGTGTATGATATTATGCATGTTTTTTGGCCGCGTACAGACACGATTTATATTAAGTTCCCAGCAAAACCTGCTTGTTTTTGCCGAATATCCGCGAATGTTGGGACGCTGCCGGAAACGATCAATTTATCTTTCTTGACTGACATAAACCGAAATCTTAAGGTGTAATTAACGATCAAACAGCATTAAGAAAAATTTTCAAGCCGCCTGCACGCTTCTTCAACGTCAATGCGGCGGCCAAAAGAAGAGAAGCGGATAAATCCCTGTCCTGCAGGGCCGAATCCGGCTCCGGGAGTGGTAACCACCTGGCACTTCTCGAGTATTTGCGAGAACACGTCCCAGCTGTCCCTGCCAGGAAAATGCGCCCAGATGTACGGCGAATTACCGCCTCCTATGCACCAAATGCCAAGTCTTTTAAGGGCGTCTCTTATCAATTTCGCATTGCCTAAATAAAAATCTGTTAATTCCCGTATTTCTTTCAGTCCATCATCGTCTAACGCAGCAAGTCCGCCGGCTTGCGCGATGTTTGACGCGCCGTTAAAAATAGTGCCTGCAATGCGGTTCCAGTCCGCGTTAACGCTTTCTCCTCCTGCGTATTTAACGGCTTTCGGAACTACAGTCCATCCAAGACGCACTCCCGTAAAGCCTGCCGGTTTGGAGAAAGAGTTCACTTCGATGGCGCATTGGTCAGCTTTCTCAATTTCGTAAATCGTTTTGGGAAGCGATGAATCGCGGATAAACTCGCTGTAAGCGGCATCAAAAATGATGATACAGCCTTTTTTAACCGCTGTTTCAACTAACACAGTAAGCTGACTGCGATCTGCAACCGCTCCCGTCGGATTGTTAGGTGAACAAAAATAAACCAGGCTGTCTTCGGGAATCGAATCAAGATCGGGGAAAAAGTTATTATCAGCTGTGCAGGGAAGATATGTGATACCGGCGTAACCTTTGCCTTCCCAGCAGCCTGCGGCGCCTGCAAGAACAGAGCCGTCAACATAAACCGGGTACGACGGATCCTGCACGGCAATTTTAACGCTGCTTCCAAAAAGAATCTGCAATCTTCCGATGTCGCACTTCGCCCCGTCGGAAATAAATATCTCATCAATTGCGAATTTCCTGTTATAGAAAACAGAAGAAATTCTTTTTCTCAGCTCCGGCAGCCCTTCGTCCTGATAACCAGAGTAGCCTTCTGCGGTACCGAGCTTTACCGCGCCTTCGATAAGACCTGAGTTTATATGGGGCAGAACAGGTTCTGTTGTGTTTCCGACACCCAAACTGATGATCTTCGCGTCGGGGTGAGCCGCGGCGTATTCTCGCCGGCGTTTTGCTATTTCAGGAAAAAGGTAACCGGCTTTCAGGTTTGCTATGTATGGATTACGATTGATCATTTAATTCCCCTATATAAAAGATGTGCTTTTCCCAAAACTCAGTCAGTTTTGGGAAAACCTCTGTCATTTTACGCCGGATAAATCCAGTGTGGCGAAATAATCTTCTATTGTCTCAGCTCTGCGTATTTGTTTAACTGAACCGTCCGCGCGCAGCAGCAATTCGCCGCAGCGGAGTTTGCCGTTGTAGTTAAAACCCATCGATCTTCCGTGCGCGCCCGCGTCGTGAATAACGACAAAATCACCTGCTTCCCCGGAAGCAGCGCCGCATTCCGCCGTTGTTTTTATCTTCGGCAGCTTCCTCTGAATTGCGAACTTGTCGTTGTTTTCGCACAGGCTGCCTACTACGTCATAAGTCCCGGATAACGGTTCGTTTTCTCTGCCGGGAATCGTTATGTGATGATACGCGCCGTAAAGCGCAGGACGCATTAAATCCGCCATACACGCGTCCAGCGCGATATAGCTGCGGTAAATCTCTTTTCTGTGAACAGCGCGCGCGACAAGCCAGCCGTACGGCCCGGTTACAACCCTTCCCCATTCTGTGCGAATTTCCATCGGAGCAAGTCCTGCGGGAACCAATATCTCATCATATGCTTTTTTTATTCCTCCGGCCAGAATCCTGTAATCCACAGCATCCTGATCCGGCCTGTAAGGGATTCCCATTCCTCCGCCGAGGTTTATAAACTCAACACGTACTCCTGTTTTGTTTAATACCTCAGCAGCAAGTTCAAAGAGCATACGCGCTGTTTCAATGTGATAGGGAACAGACAGTTCGTTGCTTGCGACCATTGTATGAAGCGCGAATCTTTTTACGCCTTTTTGTTTTAAAAGAGCGTACCCCTGAATTAACTGTTCCCGCGTAAAACCGTATTTTGCTTCTTCCGGTTTCCCGATGATCGCGTTCCCTTCCTTGAGAGGGCCGGGGTTATAGCGCATGGAGACAAGATTGGGCAGTCCGGTTGTTCTCTCCAAAAACTCAATATGGGTAAAGTCATCAAGGTTAATCACTGCACCCATGTTTCTGGCGGCGGCATATTCGCCCGCCGGAGTCTCATTTGAGGTTAACATAATGTCTTCGCCCTTCACTCCTGCCATTTCAGCCAGCAACAGCTCCGGAAGGCTGGCGCAGTCGGCGCCAAAACCTTCTGCAGCCAGAATTTTTAGAATATAAGGATTCGGCAACGCCTTTACCGCGTAATGATTTTTATATGAAGGAAATACAGAAAACGCCGCTTTTATATTTCGGGCATTTCCGGTAATCGCTTTTTCATCATAAATATAAAACGGTGTCGGATACTGCTTTGCAATCTTCTCAAGCGCGGCTTTGTCCAGCGGAAAATATTTTTCATTCATTTAATTCAAATAGCCTTTATGCTTTAAAAGTTCAGCGTTAAGTATCCCGCCTCCGGCAGCGCCGCGCACTGTGTTATGCGAAAGCGCGGTAAAGCGGACATCAAACACATTGCAGGGACGAAGCCGCCCGATTACAACCGCCATCGCCTTATCGGCATCACGATCTTTTCGCGGCTGGGGACGGTTATCCTCATTGCGGTAAATAATCGGCTGTTTCGGCGCTGTCGGAAAATCCGCCTCCTGCGGCAAACCTTTATAATCAGCCCAGATTTTTTTTATTTCTTCCATTGAGGAAGGTTTCCTTTCCGCAAACTCAAGCGAGACGCACGCAGTATGCCCGTCTGTTACGGGTACACGGTTGCAATGAGCGGAAATTTTCGGAAACTCCGCGTTTTTGAAAACTCCTCCATCAATAGAACCAAAAATTTTAAGCGGTTCTTTTTCGGACTTTTCCTCTTCTCCGCTGATAAAAGGCACAATATTATCAATCATATCCAAGCTTGGAACTCCGGGATATCCTGCACCGGAGACTGCCTGCATCGTAGAAACAATGATCCTCTGCGCCGCGTAACCGGCCTGCGCGAGAGCGTGAAGAGGTTTCATATAACTCTGTATCGAACAGTTTGGTTTAACGGCGATAAAGCCGCGATCCCAGCCGCGCGCCTTTTTCTGTACCGGAATAATATCAGTATGATCTGGATTTATTTCCGCGATTAATACAGGCACATCGGGCGTCCAGCGGTGGGCTGATGCGTTTGATATTACAGGGATTCCCGCGGCTGCATATTGTTCTTCAAGAGCCCGGGTTTCGTCTTTTCCCATCTCCAGCGCTGAAAAGACAAATGAACATTCACCTTTTTTATTTGCAGCTATAGCGCGGTTTACATCGTTTGCATCTTCAACTGTAATTCTGCCGACTTCGTTTGCGTAAGTTTTTACATGCTGCCATCTTCCAGCGACAGCGTCCTTATATTTTTTTCCCGCGCTTCGCGGTGACGCTGAGACATAACGTACCTCAAACCACGGATGATCATTCAGAAGTGAGATATACTGCTGCCCAACCATGCCCGTAGCTCCTAAAATGCCTACCGGGATTTTTGCCATAATTTTCTCCTTAATACTGCGATGGTAACACAAATTGACATTTTTATTAAGTATGCAAAAACGGTTCCTGTCACCATTTTTCTTTTAAAGAATGGAACGCGTTTTAAAAAGTGGTTCCTGACACCATGGCGTTTGCTGATTAAACGTTTATAATATATGCCATGCCGCTTTTAAACGTAGGGACACTGATAAAAAAACTTCGTATACAACAGGGAATGACGCAGGAGGATCTGGCGTATCCGATTATTGAACAATCAACATTGTCAAGGATAGAGAACGGGCAGACCATGCCGAATAAAAGTACGACAGAAATGCTGCTGGAAAGGCTTGGGTACAATCCGAGTAATATAGATATTGTTGTTGATAAAAGAACAGCGGATATCCATAAGAGCCAGGATGAGCTGTTTGGATTGTTGAAAACAGAAAGCATATATGATGACCAGGAAGAAAGAACCAAAAAGGCGGACGCGATAATTAAAATGCTTGAAGATGACGCGGAATTCATGGAAGAGCGCGTCAACCGCCAGTATATTTTACTAAATAAGGCTATGTGCGCTTTGCACAGGAAAGAAGACGGCGGGCGCATACTTGAGATGCTTATGGAAGCCATGAAAATCAGTATCCCTGAGTATAGCGAAAAAGACATAGATAAATATTATCTTTCCAAACAGGATGTGCGCATAATCAACCTTACAACGATGGTATACCGTGACAACGGACGCCTGGATGACGGTATCAACGTACTGAACCTGTTAAAGAAGAATTTTGAGGAAACCAACATTGATAAGGAATCCAAAGGAGAATATTACGCCAGCGTTGTCTACGCTCTTGCCACGCTTCTTACCTATGCGAACAGATATGAAGAAGCCTTAAAGATGTGCGACCGCGCGGCGGAAATATGCATAGAAACAGGGGTTTTCCGTCTTTTGCCGCTGGTAACCGCGTATAAGGCTCATTGTCTATACTATGTAGGAAACAAGGATGAATGTTCCGAACTTTTGAAGCAGTCGTATTACACTTCAAAGATGTTCGGTTATCACAATTGGGTATCGATGATACAGGATGACGCGAAAGAATTCGGCATAGATCTGTAATTATTTTTAAATATGAGCAAAACAATATAAATATTCCCGGTATCGAAAGATATATTTATTCAAAAGGATAGATATAACTGACTGAAAATTCATTATAACACTGTCCGAATAATCGATTAAGGAGGTTTTTCTATTAATGAAAAACACTAAACATTTGTGGCAGCGTAACTTATGCGCTATTGCCATAATCGCAATTATCAGCTTTGCCGCAGTATCTTGCGGGGATGGCAGTGATAATGGCGCAACAGCCCCGGTAATAACAACAACATCCTTGCCAGGCGGTTCAGTAGGAGTAACGTACAGTCAAACCCTTGCGGCGACAGGCGATACGCCTATCACATGGAGCGTTACGACTGGATCATTACCGGCAGGCTTGACCCTTGCGGCGGCAACTGGCGTAGTATCGGGAACACCTACCGCAGAAGGTACGTCTACCTTTACTGTAAAAGCGGAAAACGCCGCCGGAGAGAATACAAAGCAGCTTTCCATAGCGGTTACCATTGTGCCAACCTACACCGTAACATTTGACAGCGGCACCGGCGGAACAGCCGTTCCCCAGAGAACAGGAGTGGTCAGCGGAACAACAATCACAGCGCCGGCAACCCCGACAAGACCTTTTACCCTTACCGAGCCCGGATTATACTTTGGGGAGATACCGGAAAACTACACCTTTGTCGAATGGCGAAACGGCGCAACTGCCTGGAATTTTGCGAGCAGCACTGTAACCGGCGACATTACCCTGACCGCTCATTGGACAGCGATTGAACCCATCGCAGGAATTGCAGCGAATGACGTAGCCGCAGCTGTTACCCGCTCTGTTCTTGAAGGAGCGGCGAATGACGGCAAATACACTCTGGTAATAGATCAGAATGTTACATTAACAGCAATGGCTTCAATGACTAATCCAACGAATTTGTTAAACCGTGAACTGACCATTATCGGTTTAGGTGAGGAACGTATCATAACCGCACCCGTAGGCGGCGCTTTCCGTGTTGCTGCCACTTATTCAAATTCAAACGGCGGCGCTTCACTGATACTGGGAGAAAATATTACCATCAAAGGTGTAGATGGTATGACAGCCTTCCTAATAGAAGTGAGGTCGAGAGGCAGCCTGATAATGAAAGATGGCTCTAAAATCACCGGATTTAGTACTACTACTGCTGATCGTTATCCTGTGGCTATATTTGACGGAGGTTCATTCATTATGGACGGCGGGGAAATCAGCGGGAATACGGTGGACCGCGGCACCAGCAACAACTCAGCAAGCGCCGGTGTATGGATTAGCAGAGGTACATTTACCATGAACGGCGGAACCATTACCGGTAACACTTTAACCAATGGCACTTCATCATCATCATGGGGCGCAGGCGGCGTATCTTTAGGAACCGGCGCTTACAGCGATGACCCTGCCAAGTTTGTCATGAACGGCGGAACCATTACCGGCAATACCAGAAATGGCGAGGCATTTGACGTGCATATTCCTAATCCTGGTGCTGCTAGTACAGTCGTTTTCACCTATACGGGCGGTACTATCGGTGCAATATTGAATAAGACAGGAGGCATCGTATCGATGCCGGCAACGCCGTAAGCGAAAGAACAACAGGCAGTGGGGAGTGACTTCCCCATTGCTCACTACAATAATAAAGAAGTAAAAATGAAAAACACAATTAAATTAAAAGTTATTCAACGGATAGCAGCCTTTACCGTACTGGTGACGTTAACCTTTTTTTCGATGACAGCCTGTTCGACTACCGGCGGATCAACAGTCAAGGCGGCTACAGAGACTGGATCCGGCGCGGCAAGCGCAAGTACAGAGCCGAGTACGCTCACCATTACCGGGCTTGACAAGTGGAACGGAATGTTCATCATGGTAAAAACTCGCGGACTTGATGCCGAAGGTATCCAGGCCGGCGCTCGTATTGTCGAGCGTGTAAGTCCGTTTCACGGCGGAAAGGAACAGGCAGTGGAAGGCGTGCGTATCGCCAACGGCAGAGCAAGCCTCACTGTTTGGTCGAATGGCTGGATTCCGCCGGAAAATGTCGGAATAAGCGGCGATCATTTCATCGGAAGCGAAGAGAAGGATAACTTAGAGTTCATAATATGGAGCAGCGAAGATGGAATCTGGGAATGGTCGAGTCGTGATAATGACATCATCAAAGTTTTCGCAGAATGGCAGACATTGGAATTCACCGACGGCGGCGCCACATTCAACGGCAGCAATCTTCCTCCGTATGACCCCAATTATTGGGACTGATAATAAAAGCCGGATTAAAATCTGAGGTGACATCGAACCGCCTACGGTGGTTCGATGCGCTTTTGTAGTATCTGTCACATGGCGTAACCTGATAGAAAATATACATAAAAAAAAGAAGTTACTATGGATCAAAAATGATAGCATTTTTGATAACAGAAAATTGAATTGGAATTTGTTGGATGATTTTTTAACAAAAATGAATTAATACAAAGCCGGAAACTATAAGGGCAGAGCAATATCGTTTACGAATCATTGCGAGACCAAATAACAATGAGTAATGGAGAATCGTCACGTGGTCTGCATAAAATATTACAACAAGTATTAACTTTAAGGCGCGGTAAAACAAGGAGAATATATGAAATTTAAATACGTCTTTATTATTTTAATAGTTTTCGTCCTGTTCCCGGGCATCCTGCGCGCGCAACAGCCTGCCCTACAGACGCTTAGGGTAAACGCCCCGGCGGCTGTCAATATAAACAACGGGCAGAGGGTGCAGTTGAATTTTACCGCGCCTTCCGCGGGGTTTTACAGGTTTGAGTCTTCAAACAACGGTTCGCTAGACCCGGCGGCGTTTTCAGCGGCAAGCGGTACGACAAGCGCGGTGACTATTAACAACGACGGCGGGCAGGGCAATAATTTCCTCTTTACGCAGAATTTACGCGCGGGGGAAGTTTTCACATTCTTCGCGGGCGTTCACAGCAACAGGGGGAGCGGCAGTTATACGGTGAATGTCAGCGCCGTCCCTTCGCTATCCATTACGGCAAACGCTCCAGCGGCTGTCAATATAAGCGGCGGGCAGAGGGTGCAACTGAATTTTACCGCGCCTTACGCTGGGGAATTCAAGTTTGAATCTACAAACAACGGTTCGCTTGACCCGGTGGCGTTTTCGTCTGCGAGCGGTACAGGGAATATTAACGATGACAGCGGGGAAGGCAAAAATTTCCGCTTTTCGCGGGTCTTAAGCGCTGGGGAGCTTTTCACTTTCTTCGCGGGAATTTACAACGACAATGGAAACGGCGGTTACACGGTAAACGTTCAAGGCAGTCAGATCGCGACTGCGCAGTCTGCTGGGGCAACAGTATCCCTTACAGTGAACGCCGCGACGCCTGTTACTATATACAGCGGCGCAAGGACAGAATTAAGTTTTACCGCGCCGACTGACGGGAATTACGCTTTTTTCTCTTCAAACAACGGCGCGTTAGACCCGGAAGCGTTTTCGGCGGCGAGCGGCGCAGGGACTATTGACGATAACAGCGGCGAAGGCAGAAATTTCCGCTTCACGCGGGTTTTACGCGAAGGAGATGTTTTCACTTTCTTCGCTGGAGTTTATGGCACCGGCGCGGGCGGCAATTATTCGGTAAACGTTCAGGGCAGCCAATCAGTGGCTGAATCCCAGACGCCTGCCGCGACTACGCCTGCAGCTACCGTTCCCGCCGCTCCATTCACTCCTACTCAGGCTCCGACTCCCGCTCCGGCTTCCGGCGCTACCGCGGCGGCTTTAAATCCCAGAACAGGGAACATAACCGGGCTTACAGTGCTGGTGCAGTTTCCCGACCAGAGAATGAGCCCGAGCGTTACCCACGCGATGATTAATGACTGGCTTAACACGGGGAGCAGTTCCGTCCGCGGTTATTTCCTTGACGTTTCCAACGGGAGGCTGGATTACACCAACATTTTAACACCGGTTATTACTATGGATCACCCTAAGAGCCATTACGATGTTAAGGTGAACTATAGCACAGGCAGCCGCGCTCACGTCGATATGTTTCTCGCCGAAATTATGGACAAACTGAGCAGAACCAATTTCGATGTGTCGAGGCTTACAAAAGACGCAAACGGCAGAGTATTGGCATTCAACATAATCTACATAGGCACCGCAAGCCATGAATGGAGGGAAGGGCTTTGGCCTCACGCCGGTTCGTTAAACGCAAATGTTACGATAAGGGGAGCCGTTTTCAGAAATTATCAGATAACGGACTGGGGGCCTGCCATTATTATTCCATCGATACGAACATTCGCGCATGAAAACGGCCATATGCTGATGGGCTGGCCCGACCTCTACGCTCAGGGGTCAGGGAACGCGTACGAAGTCGGGCTGTGGTGCGTTATGGCGCGCGGCATATATCCCAACGCCGCTTTCAGGCACCGCGCAGGGTGGATTGATGTAACGGATATCACCAACGCGAGAGATGGGACAAGATTTACCCTCACCCCAAACAGCCACACCGCTTTAATGTACAGAAGAAACGAAAAGGAAGCTTTTTATATCGAAGCGATCGCTTCGGAGGGACGCCGCTACGGGATGCCTCCGGGAACCGGGCTCGCGATATGGCACATCCATACGGACGGCGACAACCAGAGGCTTGACAGCCGGGGGTTCCCATACTTGGCGCTATTACAAGCGGACGGCAGGGACGACCTTTACAGCAGCAGCAACAGGGGAGATAGCTCCGACTTGTTTCGCCCGGGCGTTAATACTCATTTTAACAGCATGACTGTTCCCGCCGCGGTGTGGCACGACGGATTGCCTTCAGGTTTAAAAATAACCGGCATAGAAAACACAGGGAACGCGATGACATTCACTATAGGTGATATTCCGCGTACGTCGGCTAATGACTTTCTTCAGCAAGTTTTGTCTTTCGCCAACGCGCAGAGCAATATGGTCATAGAACTCAGAGAGGATATTACGCTTACTGAGGCGGTCAATATACCCGTGCCGCGAAACCCTAACGCGACTCTTACCATCCGCAGTGCGAATCCCGCGCGCCCCGTAACAATAAAGCGCGGCGCTGCTGTTGAAATGCTCCGCGTATCCTACGGCAGCAGCAACACACCGGGCGTGTTCATTCCGGGTGCGACTCTCATTTTGGAAAACATCATCCTGGACGGCGATTCAGCAAACTTCCCGGACAACTCTACTCCGCTTGTGCTGGTAGACGGCGTCAGTAAAGCTTTAAGGCATGAAATCACGCGGGCGATAATCGGGTGGATCAAAAAAGGTAGCAATTTCATAATGAACTCAGGCGCGGTTTTGCGTAACAACATAGGCGCTGGTGTGGTTGTCGAAGATAACAGTTTTTTCACAATGAACGGCGGAGAAATCTCAAACAATACCGCCAACTTTATAGATATTTCTTATATTGCGTCTGATACTTTTAGAGGTACTATGACTTCATTAAGCGAAACCAATGGCGGCGGAGTGCGTATACACGGCGGGCTTGACAGCGCGGGATCATTCACCATGAACGGCGGCAGGATCGTTAACAATACAGGCGGAAACATAATGAATTATTGCGGCGCGTCATCTCTTAATATAAACGACGGCATTATCGCGGGACCTACCAGTAAACATAACCCCCTGCAAACCGTTTTTGGAAACGTTGTTCCGATAATAGCTGGTGATTATAACATCAACACAGGCTCCGCCCCAAACAATGCCGTAACAGTCATGTGGAACAGGCCCAACATCAATGCCGCCTACTACGGTGGCGGCGTGTATAACTACACGGAAGGCTCAACCGCGGATTTAATTATGTCTGTGGGCGCTTTCGCTTCCTGGACCAGGCAGGGAGACAGATCCGGCATCTCGTACAGAAACGGCGCGAATACGGGCTTTGTGGAAATGCCAAACGCGTTTGTCAGCAGCAATGAAGACCTCGTTACAACGATGGCGGTTTTCCAAAGACGCATAGCGGATCACGCCAATGTAAGGGGCGATATCGTTATCAACGTAGGGCAGAACATGACGATAGACACGCGTATTACAATCCCGAAAGCTGTGGCCTCTGGCGGCAGGGTTATCATACGCGGCTCTAGCCGCAGTACTCCTATCGTTCTTACACGCGGGATAAACGGCAATTTGTTTACAGTATCAGAGGGCGCGAATCTTGTTCTGGAAAATATTATTATTGACGGCAACAGCGCCGCTTTTCCGGCAACAGGCGGCGTATTGATACGCGTAGAAAGAGGCGGCTCTTTTACCATGAACCAAGGCGCGGTTATACGCAACAACTCGAATACCAGTACGCAAGGCAGCGGCCTTATGATACTTGGTTCGTTTAACATGACAGGCGGCGAAATCTCAGGCAACACTACAAACCCGCGCAATGTTTCAAGCGGCGGAGTCAGCATAGAGAGAAACGGCGCGTTCACCATGTCAGGCGGTCTGATTACCCGCAACACAGGCGGCGTAAGCGCGGACAGGGACAGCTCTTTTACGATGTCCGGAGGGGTAATCAGCGGCAATGCGGAACACGGCGTTAACAGCCATAATACAACCGCATCTCAGGCTGTACTGAGTATGACAGGCGGCGAAATAAGCGGCAATGCCAAAAGCGGCGTCAGAGGTACGCTTACGATGTCAAACGGGCTTATCAGCGGCAACAGGGACGGCGGCGTTTCAGGATCGCTTGTTATGTCGGGCGGCGAGATAAGCGGCAATACTGCCGAAAGCTTCGGGGGAGGCGTGTATGCGACAGGATCGTTCACCATGACAGGCGGTCTAATAAGCGGTAATACCGCAGGCCGCTCAGGCGGCGGCGTGCATATAGGCAGTTCGCTAAGAAGAGGCGCGGAATTTATAATGCAGGGCGGCGAAATAAGCGGCAATACAGCGCCTTTGGGCGCAGGCGTAAGCGTCCACAGCACAGCCGTATTCACGTTGCGCTCCGGCAGAATCATCGGCAACAACGCCAGTCAAGGCGCAGGCGGCGTACTCCTTGAAGGCACGCTCAACATGCAAGGCGGCGAAATAAGCGGCAATACCGCGGGAGTGTACGCAGGCGGCGTGGATGTGAGCGGCGTATTCAACATGCAGGGCGGCGTAATCATGGGTAATAATGATGGCGGCCGCTTCAATAACGTGAATGTTTCGATACTCGGAAGATTCAACAGAACCGGCGGCGAAATAATAGACCGCAGCGAGCAGTAACAAAAGGAGAATACCGCGTGAAACATTGAGACAAATATTCTCAATTTTTTAAAACATGAGCAAAATAACATACACATTCGTGTAAACAACAGGTTTAATAATTCACAACAACAGAAAAAGGAGTTTTTTATGATAATCGCACTTAAAAAAAGCGAAGCAATGCGCCGAATTGCAATTATCACAATTATTGTGATAATCGTATTAGCCATGGTAGCCTGCGGAACAACAGGCGGCTCAGGTACAACGAGAACTGCCGCGTCCGCATCAAGCGCAAGTACAGCCCCGGTTGCGGCTCCAGGCCTAACCATCACCGGGCTTGACGACTACATCGGTATGCGTATTCATGCCAGAGGCACGGAAGACAGAACGATTCGGGCCGGGGATCGCATACTCTCTGAGGGCGATGATGGTTTTAATCCATGGAACGAAGGGATCATGACCAGCGCGGTGATAACAGGCGGCACAATCACCATGAACGTCTGGATTGTAGAAATGGGCGAATATATTGAAGGTCCCGGAGGAGGCCGCGAGTTCACCTCCGCCCCTTACACCGGCAGCGGCCAAGTAGGGATGTTCTTCACTATATGGGAACAGGACGGAAGCGGAAATGATCTCTACTATGAAAATATGTGGGAGTTTGATAGAGCGTATGATTTATTAACCATAACATTCACCAACGGCTCAGCTCATGCCGTGTTTGAAGGCGCGCCTGGGATGTGATCTGATCCTAAAATGTGTGATATAGAATAAAAAAAACAGGACACTAGGCGCGTTATACAAGTGAAAAGCGGAAGACTTTGCTTACAGTCTGTATGTAAGGAATTATTTTTAAAAGAGCAATTTGTGAAAAATTAACGGCTAATGTTTTGTCTAAACCGGATACGGCTTTTTCTAATAATAAATTACCTCGAACCATTTACTACTCTGTAGTTATGCGGCGATCAGCCGGAATGTCCACAGTTTGCGTTATCGTCATGTTACTAATATAGCATGAAACGGAATAAGGAATAATGAGAGAGGCGTTTTACAGTGAGGTTAATGGCAGTGAACAGTGGAAAAAAAGGAGTGAGGAATGAAAGTTAAAATATTTGCTGCGATTTCTATAATGTGCGGTTTTCTTTACAACCTTGTCGGGCTGCACGCGCAGCAGTCTGCCCTGCAGACGCTTACTGCAAACGCTCCTACGACTGTCAATATAAATAACGGGCAGAGAGTGCAGCTGCGTTTTACCGCGCCTTCTGCGGGAACTTATACAATTGAATCTACAAACAACGGTTCGTTGGACCCGGTGGCGTTTTCGGCAGTGAGCGGTACAGAGAAAATTGACGATGACAGCGGGGAAGGCGATAATTTTCGATTTACGCGGGAATTACGAGCAGGAGAAGTTTTCACTTTCTTCGCGGGTTGTTTCAACAATAGAGGAACCGGTAGTTATACGATAATTGTTCAAGGCATGCAGTCAATATCGTTTGCGGCAAATGCTCCGGTGGCTGTCAATATAAACAACGGGCAGAGAGTGCATCTGCGTTTTACCGCGCCTTCTGCGGGGACTTACTGGTTTGAATCTTCAAACAACGGTTCATTGGACCCTGTGGCGTATTCGGCGGCGAGCGGCACAGAGAAACATGACGATGACGGCGGGGAAGGCGATAATTTTCGATTTATGCGGGAATTACGAGCTGGGGAAGTTTTCACTTTTTTCGCAGGTTGTTTTAACAATAGAGGAACCGGCAGTTATACGGTAATTGTTCAAACCATTCAGCCGGTATCGTTTGCGGCAAACACTCCTGCGGCTGTCAATATAAATAACGGGCGGAGAGTACAGTTGATTTTTACCGCGCCTTCTGCGGGAACTTACACAATTGAATCTACAAACAACGGAACGCTTGACCCTGTGGCGTTTTCGTCGGCGAGCGGTACAGATAAAATTGATGATGACGGCGGGGAAGGCGATAATTTTCGATTTACGCGGGAATTACGGGCAGGGGAAGTTTTCACTTTCTTTGCGGGTTGTTTCAACGATAAAGGAACCGGCAGTTACAGCGTTAATTTATTCACGGCCGCCGATCTTGAACGGCGGATACTGGCGTTTGAACAGCGGGTGTTTGAACTTACAAACATTGAAAGGGTAAACCACGGACTTTCGCCTCTGATCCGGCACGAACTCCTCGCCGTTTCCTCTCGCGCCCACAGCCTGGATTTGATGCTCAATAATTTGGGGACTCATACGGGAACCGGGCATACCGGCTCGGACGGATCTACTGCAAGTCAGAGAATGGTGCGCGCCGGTATTACAAACGGAAGATTTTATGGCGAAAATATCTCCTACGGCAGCACTACGCCGGAGGAGGTGGTTGAAGGCTGGATAAATTCGCCCGGTCACAGAGAAAACATACTTGATACCGATTTTACTCACTTAGGTGTCGGATTAACATGGCGGCCGGAAGGCTCAAACGCCAGATTCAGGATTTATATTGTACAAAATTTTTGTTAGTTTTGGTAGCAAGGAGAATTAAGGGGGAGTTATATGAAATTTAAATACGGCTTTATCGCAATTTTGTTAATGCTTATGCTGGCGTTTTCCAACAGCAATTATTTATACGCGCAGGCGGCGGCTGGAGACAGCGTTGATCCGCCACAAGCGGCACCGGGTGATTTACCAATGTTACCCAGCGATGCCGAACTTGAGTCGCTGTTAAGAGAAACTCCGAACCCTGGGGCTGTAGTTAATCCGCTTGTACGGCAAAAGTGGAACCAATACGCTCCGTACAATGATTTGTTTCCTTTTATTCCCGGTCACGCAAAAGATGACGGTACCGGGCAGCTTTATACCAATTGCACCAATACAGCATGGGCGCAGATAATGGCGTTTCACAGGCATCCGGCGCGGGGTAGCGGGGAAAGTACGGTAGTTGGCCCGAATCACTTTGTCACTGTATCATCTGTAAACTTAAATGCTGTTTATGACTGGAATAATATGCTTAACAGTTATCGCAGAGACGGCGAAAACAGTAACGAGCGTCAGCGCAATGCCGTAGCTGTATTAATGTATCATGTTGCTCTTGCAGTAGGCGCGCAAGGAAATTATTACACCGTGATGACCGAGACCTTTGGCTATGACAGGAGCTTTCAGCAGCATGAGCGAATATTTTACACCGATGCCGGCTGGGAAGCTTTAATAAGATCGCAGTTGGATGCCGGCTTACCGGTATACTACAGCTCAAGCAGGGAAGGCGGCGGTCACGCTTTTATAGTAGACGGATACGACAATCAAGGCAGGTTTCATGTCAACTGGGGCTGGGGCGGCGGTTACGACGGGTGGTATTCTCTTAACGCGCTGGTGCCTCGTCCCGACAGAAATTACGACCGTTCGCATTCTGTTGTCATCAATATAAAACCGAACGCAGGCAATACCGGCAGTAATGAATTCGCGTTGACTGAGTTCACCGCAATTCAATCTACCGGACGAAGGTCTATTGTCAATATCAATTTAAGAAGTTTGGGGTTTTTCCCCGGCGGTCAGGCCGGAATGGCGGTAGTGGATAATAACGACAATATCATATCGATTATCGCGAGCAGAAATATAGGCGATAATCTTTTTGGCAATAGGGGGCTGCGACCGGGATCGGAAGCCGCGATGGAAATGACTTGTGTTGTACCTGAAACGGTAAGGCCGGGACAGTACCGTTTAATGGCTGTTACAAGAATCGAAGGCGGTCAATGGAAAATCGTTACGCTTTCCAGAGTGTCAAGATTTCCCAACGCGTTTAACCTTACTATAACAGAAAGCGGCGCGGCAATCAGCCGGATGGCGGTACAGCAGACGCTTACGTTAAATGTTCCGGCATCTGTCGCCATAGACAGAGGGCTGAGTGTGCAGTTGAATTTTACCGCGCCCGCGGCAGGTGAATATACGTTTGAATCTTCAAACAGCGGTTCGTTAAGACCGGTAGCGTTTTCGGCGGCGAGCGGCACATCGCCTATTAGCAGCGACGGCGGGAGCGGCAGTAATTTCCGCTTTACGCGGAACTTACGCGCGGGGGAAGTTTTTACTTTCTTCGCCGGAATTCTATACGGCAATGCAAGCGGCAGTTACACGGTAAATGTTCAACGCGTTCAGCTAGGGTCATTATCGCTTACGTTAAACGCTACGGCATCTGTCAATATAAATAACGGGCTGAGAGTACAGTTGAATTTTACCGCGCCTTCGGTAGGGGAATACAGGTTTGAATCTTCAAACAACGGTTCTTTAGATCCGATAGCGTTTTCAGCTTCGACCGGCACAAGAATTATCAACGATGACGGCGGGAGCGGCAAAAATTTTCTCTTTACGCAGAATTTAAACGCGGGGGAAGTTTTCACTTTCTTCGCGGGCGTTTACAGGGACACAGGAAACGGTAGTTTCTCGGTAAATGTTCAAAGCGTTCAGTCAGTATCGCTTACGTTAACCGCTCCGGCGGCTGTCACTATTAATAACGGGCAGAGAGTGCAGTTGAGTTTTACCGCGCCTTCCGCGGGGGTATACAGCTTTGAATCTTCAAACAACGGTTCGTTAGACCCGGTAGCGTTTTCGGCGGCGAGCGGCACAAGAGAGATTAACGATGACGGCGGACAGAACAGCAATTTCCGCTTTACGCGGAATTTACGCGCAGGGGAAGTTTTCACTTTCTACGCGGGAGTTATCCGGGACAGGGGAGACGGCAGTTATACGGTAAACGTTCAAGGCAGCCGGTAAAAACAAAGAACAATGAAATGTAAAAAGGAGATTTTATGAATAAAAAGTTTTTCGCTGTTATTTTAATTATTTTTTTTGTTTTTGGAAAAATATCAGCCCAAACAAATGCCGGTTACGAATTGGCGTTAACGGCTTTTTCCGCAAGCGCGACTGTGATGTACAGCATTACGAATCATTTACAGTTACGGTAACTCCCAGAAATGTTGGCTCCGAACAATTCCCTGGCGGAGAGATAGGAGCGGCGTTAGTGGATAATAGCGGCAGAATTGTAGAAGTAATAGGAAGCGAAAGACGGGACGCGTTAAACGCAGGATCTGCAACAAGATTTTTGGATATAAGTTGCACAGTGCCAAGCGCCGTAAGACCGGGGCAATACAGGCTGATGGCTGTCGTAAGGCCTGCAAACGGGCAGTGGCGGATTGCCACGCTTACTATGTCGAGCAGAACCCCAACCGCCATTGACTTTACGGTGAGGTAAAACAAATAAATCGCAGTAATACTGTCAGTAATACTGTATTGAGACAAATATTTTAAGATTTTATAATATGAGTAAAACAACATACACTTTTCCGGCAAAGGGCGATATGTTATCAATAATGAACGATACAAAAGAAAAATGGGGGTTAATAATGAAAAAATTGTTTGCTGCGGTTATTATCGGGTTGGTTTTTTGGGGGTGTGCAACTGCACCAAGAGAACCAATAAAAGCCAGTGTTGGAGAAACAATCAACGACGGTGTTATCGGGTATGAAATATATGAAAGATCGTCAGGAGCCCAAAGAACAGATTACTTTTTTAGTGATCTGACTGACGCTATTCGTTCGTATTGGTCTCAAAAATTATCTCCCAATGGCGTTGAAACCGCTGACGCTGATAATAATACCGGATTTTATTATGGTATGGTCGGCGGCTATTGTTGGAGGGGAGACTTAAATCTCGAACAGGTATCAGGAGAAATTGATCAATGGACCTTAGTGTATGTTGATTATACCGATCCTGATGATCCTGATTATGGCTGGAGTTTTTATTATTTTACTGAAACAGTGAACCGGGATGATATGCCGCCGTCCGCTTACAGAGTTGTTCGATAACAAAATAAAAGTGAACTATGAATAAAAAGTTATTTGTTTTTATTTTGTTTGTATTATTTGTTTTCGCAAAAGTATCAGCCCAAACGAATATTACCTATGATCTTGTATTCCGGGCTTTAACCGCCGACAGAGTTTCCGTAACTCAATATAATAATGAACAGTTTAATGTTAATTACGATATAAGAAATCCGGGTTCGCGGACATTTGAAGGTTCGTTAAGCGCTTTTTTAACAGATAGCGCGGGTAATATAATCGCGGTTATCGGAACAAGAGCTTCCACTTCATTCAGCGCCGGCTCCGGCCGCAGTTCATTTGTTACCTGTTCTGTCCCAAGCACAGTAAGCCCGGGTCTTTATCAAATAAGAATCGCTGTCAGCGCCGCAGGCAGCGAACGGCAATTTATTACAAATTCTGTTAACAGCGCTCCAACAAGCGTCAATTTACAGGTAACGGTAAATAATAATGTTATAGTCGCGCCGCTTATACAAACGCAGTGGAGTCCCTATGCTCCGTTTAATAATTTGTTCCCTGCCAATCCTGATATCCGCTGGCATGACAGTAATTCCGGGCGCATTCACGCAGACTGCGGAAATACCGCTCTCGCGCAGATAATGTATTATTACCGCTATCCTGCAAGGGGAACAGGGCAGAGCAATTTGCTTATGGTGCAAAATGTCGCTGTCCCGACTGTAAATTTGAATGTCGCGTATGATTGGGATAATATGCTTAAAAGTTATCCAACCGCGACCAGCGGAACAGAGCGGCAGCGCAGCGCCGTATCTACATTATTTTACCAAATAGCCGCCGCGAACGGCGCGAATGGTTTAACTTATCCCGGAAGTTATTTCGCTTCAATGACAATTAATTTCGGGTATGACAAAAGCATCCAATGGCATGAACGCAGGTTTTATAATAATGTCGAGTGGGAAGCGCTGATAAAATCTCAGTTGGACGCGGGAATGCCGGTATACTATTGGGGTCATTCACAGGAGAGCCTTTCCCGCGGCGTAGTTAACAGCCATGCTTTTATTA
>Ga0209755_10000498_pt1 | contig 71719 bp, 54 predicted proteins | sample TergutCo191P1_FD_187301 | JGI IMG/M metagenome (GOLD analysis project Ga0209755, IMG submission 187301) | Cornitermes sp. P1 segment gut microbial communities from Petit-Saut dam, French Guiana - Co191P1 (SPAdes) (version 2) | ecosystem: Host-associated > Arthropoda: Insects > Digestive system...
CGACATCATCCGGTTTTATGAGCTTAAATCTTGCGCATAATGTTGATGGAAAAGTAAAACTGCTGAAACCATCCGGTATATTATCGAATGATTTTACCTGAAGCGACGGCATAAAATATCCAAAATCAGCGTTTTCAATTTCTGCTTCTGTTGATATATTAATAATTATTTCTCGGTTTACCGTATCAACGATTTTATTTTTTTCTTCATTAATGAAATTATTAAAATGAAAAGTGGGTAATGATGATAATTCACAATATAACGGCATTTTATATTTTCTCCCGATAACATGAAACTGCGGAACCATTACTATATCAGGACCAAAGAAAGCGCCGTCCGCCATTTTATTACTGTCAAATAAATGAAGGGGCGGCTTTATTGTTAAGATTTTTCCTGTTTTGCGAAGATCGCCCGGGGTTATCCCGAATTCACGTTTAAATGATCTTATGTATGTTTGTTCGTATTCAAATCCGTAGAGTATCGCTATATCTAAAATATTTAGGTTTGAGTTTATTATATTATCTATGCTTGCTGACAATTTACGGGAACGGATATACGCTCCTATTGTCTGGTTAAAAGCGAATTGAAAAAGACGGCGTAAATGGGTGGCAGACAGAGAATATTCGTCCGCAAGGGTGTCGGTGTTTATATCCTCTGTCAGCCTTTCTTCTATATTGCATAGCAGGCTTTCCAACAGTTCATAGGGTTTGCGCATGGTTACAATATTATATAATAATGGAAATATTTATAAACATTTTTGTCCATTTTTTTTGTGTCTTGGATTGCTTGTTGTAATTTTTAAACAGCAATTCCTGAAGCATACGCTTCAAAAAGCATACGCCTCAGTCCCCAATCACTGCTCTTATATCTTTCTTAATCGCGTCAAGTTTGCGTCCCGCTTCGGCTTTTGCTGCGGCGAGTCCTCCGTTTTCTACTTCGCTGCAGCATGAGGCGTAAAATTTAATTTTTGGCTCTGTGCCGCTTGGGCGCGCGCTTACGACAGTTCCGTCTGTTAAAAAGAATTGAAGTACGTCGCTTGGAGGAAGTCCGTCTGCGCCGTTTTTAATGTCGCGTACTTTTGCAATTTTTATGCCGCCGAGGGTTTCGGGAGGAGTCTTGCGGTATTTTTCCATTATACCGTTCATGATGGAGGGGCCGTCGGGTCCCTGGAAATATTTTGATATTCCCATTTCCTGCCAGAAGCCGCAGATTGCATAAAGGTCATCAAGGCGGTCAAGAAGGCTCTTTCCTTTGCTTCGCCAGTAGAGAGTCATTTCCGCGGTCATCGCGGCGGCTGACACTCCATCCTTGTCGCGGACATCTGTCTCTACAAGGTAGCCGTAGCTTTCTTCTGTGCCGAAGACGAAATTATACGCTCCGTCCTGTCCAAGTTCCCATTTGCGCATAACATCGGCTATCCATTTGAAACCTGTAAGGCATTCAAAGCAGTTGGCGTTGTAATGTTCGGCTACTTTTTTTTGCATTCCTGTTGTAACGATGGAGTTGACCATTGCCGCTTTTTGGGGAAACTTTCCTTTTTCTTTTAATGACAGGAAAATATAATCGGCCAGAAGAACTCCCATCTGGTTTCCCGTAACAAGAGCGAATCCTCCTTTATTATCGGGAACCGCGACGCCGAAACGGTCTGCGTCAGGGTCTGTCGCCATGACTACATCGGCTTTTTCTTTCGCGCCGAGTTTAATCGCCATGTCAAGAGCGGCGGCTTCTTCAGGATTTGGGAAGGAGACTGTCGGGAAATCGCCGTTACCTTCGCGCTGTTCAGGGACAGTGATCACCTTTAAGCCGAGGTCTCCAAGAACTTTTTCTACGTGGAGAGCACCGGTTCCGTGAAGGGGTGTGTAAACTATTTTTACTTCACCCGCTTTATCCTTGATAAGATCCGGCCTGAAAAGACAGTTCTTTACCATCGTCTGATACGGCACGTCAACTTCTTTATCAATTATTACAAGAAGACCTTTATCAAGCGCTTCCTGTTTTGATATTTCTTTAATTTCTTTTACATTATTCACTTCGTCAATGATGCCGTTATCGTGAGGAGGAATAACCTGCGAGCCGTCATTCCAATACGCTTTGTAGCCGTTGTACTGCGGCGGATTGTGGCTTGCCGTTACTACTATGCCTGTGTCGCAGCCGAGATGACGGATTGCGAAAGACAATTCCGGAGTGGGCCTTAACGAAGAAAAAAGATACGTTTTAATCCCGTTAGCTGCAAATATAAGAGCGCAGGCTTCGGAAAATTCCTGCGAATAGCGCCTTGAGTCAAATGCGATGACCGCTTTAAGACCGGCTTCAACTCCCGCTTTGGCCTTTTGAGGGAATGTTTTAATAATGTAGGTGGCAAGACCCTGAGTCGCGCTTTTTACAACGAGAGTGTTCATGCGGTTGTAGCCGCCGCCGATTACTCCGCGAAGACCTCCTGTGCCGAATTCAAGATTCTGATAAAAACGATCGGCAAGTTCTTTTTCCGCCTCAGCGTCTCCTTCCTTTGCAAGAAGTTTTTCAACCTCCTGTTTAAAATTAACATCCTTTTCTTTCGCGATATAATCTTTCGCTCTCTGTAAAATTTCCGCTTTCATTCTAACCACTCCTTTATATTATTAATCACTTCTGACTCGTTAAAACCTGTTTAGTTTTGGCAGATAAATATTCAATTTTTCCAGCACTTCGTTAAAATCAAGAGGCTTTCCGATATGGTTGTCCATTCCCACTTCAAGGCATCTTTCTATATCTTCGCGGAATACGTTAGCTGTCATTGCGACAATGCGGATCGTCTTCGCCTGCGGCAGTTCCAGCGCTCTTATTTTTTGCGTGGCTTCATAACCGTCCATAATGGGCATTTGCAGATCCATAAAAATGATGTCGTATTTATCCGGCGCGATCGAAAACATCCTAAGAGCTTCTTTGCCGTTTTCAGCGTAATCAATCTCAATTTGAGTGGGCTCAAGCAGCGCCTTTACAATATCGCGGTTAATATCAACGTCTTCAACAAGTAAAATGTGCCGTCCTTTATAAATACCGTCAATCTTTGAAACGGTATGCACTTCTGTAATTTTCTTTTTATCTATTCCAAGCGCTTCATTTATTACATTTACAATACAAGACGGGAATAACGGCTTTGAAAGAAATTTATCAACGCCTGCGTCTTTTGCGTTTTTTTCAATCATTGTCCACTCGGCGGCAGTTATCATTATAACTACGGATTTTGCAGATTCCTGAAGCGCTTTAAGTTCAGACGTAAGCTGTATTCCATCCATCCCCGGCATTTTCCAATCCACAAAATAAATATGATAGCTGCCGTTTTTTTCTACAAGCTCAATCGCTTCTTTGCCGCTCTTTGCAACATCGCATCTTACATTAAACTCATTAATAATATTTACAAAATAATCCAGAATATCCTGATCATCATCCACTACCATAACCCGGACATTTTCTAAATTAACATCGGGAGACAGCATTCCTTCGTTCGAGAAAGAACCGCGCTCCATTTTAAAAGTAAAATTAAATGTAGAGCCGCGGCCTATTTCGGACATCAGCCAAATTGTTCCGCCCATAAGCTCTATAATGCTTTTTGAAATGGGAAGACCAAGGCCGGTGCCGCCGTACTTCCTTGTCGTGCTTGACTCGGCTTGTTCAAAGGAGCTGAAGATACGTTTTTGCTGCTCGTAATTCATGCCGATTCCGGTATCGGTAATTGAAATTTGTACTGTGCAAATATTGTTTTTTTCTTCGACAAATTCGGATTCAAGGCTGACTGAACCGTTCTCGGGAGTAAATTTAATGGCATTCCCAAGTATGTTTGTAATAACCTGCGCCAGTCTTTGATCGTCGCCAATAAGATTTTTGGGAATATTTTTATCGATATGTATTGTAAGCCTTTGATGTTTTTCATCAAGACGGAAATTAACAACGTTCACAATACGCTGAAGCATTTTTTCAAAATCAAATTCCGCGGGAGAAAGATCGAATTTATTCGCCTCAATTTTTGACATGTCAAGAATATCGTTGATTACCCCAAGCAGATGATTGCCCGCGTCTTCAATTTTTGTAAAGCATTGATTTTTCCTGTCAAAATCGGCCGCTGATTTGCCGATTGTAGTCATGCCGATAATCGCGTTCATGGGCGTGCGTATTTCGTGGCTCATGTTCGCGAGGAACGCGCTTTTATGCCTGCTCTCCATGTCGGATTTGGCTCTGGCTATATCAATTCGAATCAATATAACGATCAGCCCCACCGTAAAAAATGCACCTAACAGAATGAGTATAACCGCCATATCGGTAAGACTCTGGTAAAAAGGATTCTCGGGAGTTAAAAGGCCGAGATACCAGCCGTTGTCAACCTTTCTGTAAAAAGCAACAGTATTCTCGCCTGTCCAGCTTCTCAAGGGACGTTCAACAATATCATTGCCTTGAATAAAGTCATCTAAAAAAATGGAACTGGGTATATCCGGATCGCCGACATACCTGCCGAGAAAATCCGGGTTAAGGTGCGCGATTATAGTTAAATCCTGCGCAAGCAATAATCCAAAACCGCCCTGCTCAAGAGCGATGTTTACAATGTTTGTGCCGATATCTTCTATATTTACATTTAATCCGATTATTCCAAGGCGTTTGCCTGTATCATCATGAATACAGCGCGCGAATGTAATTATTTTTTCTCCGGATATATTGTTAATATAAGGATTTGTTTCAATTATCTCGCCGCATCTTTGTTCGACCAGTGAAAACCACGGCTTGTCCCTGGGGTTGTAATCCGTCACCATTTCACCGCCGCTTAAAAGAAAAACAGAAGCGCCGAATGATTCAAAATAACCGAATATAATCATTGAACTTATAATTCTTGAACCGCTGGAACCTAAATAATCAGTTATATCAAAAATATAATTATGCAAATCATCGACGGAATCCCCTCGTAAAACCATAGTGCGGACAGTTTGCGACAAACCGCTTAACATCATTTTAGGTTCAACAAGATCCGCGTCAAGCTGAGTCTTGGCAAATGTAAATACGCTTTCGGCATTACGGACAAGATTCTTATGCATGATATTCCGCATAAACATAAAGGCCAGAAAAGCCATTGCGGAGAAAGCAATCACCGTAAAAATAATCTGAATATACAAAGGACGCGCTTGTGATACTTTCATGAAAAACCCTTTTTCCCCTTACTATCTGTGCGAATTATATTATACTATAGATATTGGATATTAGTCGATTCATTTATAGGTTTTTGGAGGTTCATTGTGATAGTTTCGTTGTTTGGACGATCGCTGCTAACTTTACTGGATTTTACGCCGGACGAAATCCGCTTTTTGCTGAGAATAGCAAAAAAAGTCAAGGCCGATTCAAAAAAAGGCAGGGTTTTCAGGCGGTTTAAAGGGAAAACACTTGCCCTTCTTTTTGAAAAACGGTCTACCCGCACAAGATGCGCCTTTGAAACTGCCTTTGGAGAAGAAGGCGGTCATCCGGTTTTTCTGTCCACGGCGGACATACATCTCGGCGAAAAAGAAGCGCTGGAAGATACCGCGCGGGTTTTAGGAGGAATGTTCAGCGCGATTCAATTTAGAGGCTTTAAACAGGAAACCGTTGAAACTCTCGCGAAATATTCGAAGGTTCCTGTATACAACGGGTTAACCGATCTTTATCATCCGACTCAGGCGCTGGCAGACTTTTTAACGCTTGAAGAAAATTTCGGCACAGTAAAGGGAAAAACCCTTGTGTACATGGGAGACGGCCGCAACAATGTAGCAAGGTCGCTTATGATTATCAGCGCAAAACTTGGAACCAATTTTACAGTCATTACGCCTCCCGAACTTTATCCCGATGACGAGTTCCGGAATAAAATCGCTCCCATTGCCGCTAACTCGGGCGCGGCGATTATTATCACTCAGGATACAGGCGCCGTTAAAGGCGCGGACGCCATTTACACCGATGTCTGGGTAAGCATGGGCGAAGAGGACAAAAGGGAAGAGCGCTTAAATCTCTTAAGCTCCTATCAGGTGAATCAAAAATTGATGGATATGACAGAAAAAAAAGAAAGTATTTTCCTCCATTGTCTTCCCGCCGTAAAAGGCGAAGAAGTCACGGCGGATGTCATAGACGGCCCGCAAAGCAGAGCATGGGATCAGGCGGAAAACCGCAAGCATACAATTAAAGCGGTAATGCTCTCTACGCTGGTCAGAGGAATTTAATGGAAGCTTCTTTAAAAATATATACAGACGGCGGATGTTCGGGTAATCCCGGACCCGGCGGCTGGGCGTATGTAATGGTCACGCAGACCTTTCAGGGAGCGCAGATAGCCGCGCAGGAAAAAGGCGGCGAAAAAAACACCACCAACAACAGAATGGAATTGACAGCCGTTATCAGAGCGTTACGCGCACTTAAAATAAAGAACGCCTCGCCGCAGACTGGTATTCCGCGCCAGGCCCTGGTTCTGACGGATTCGCAGTATGTGCAAAAAGGCATAACCGAGTGGATACACACATGGAAACGCAATTCATGGAGAACGAGCGACAAGTCTCCGGTAAAGAACAGAGACCTTTGGGAAGAACTTGATTTGCTTGCGAAAGAGTTTTCGCTTCAGTGGGAATGGATCAAGGGACACGCGGGAAATGAATATAACGAGTTATGCGACGAAATGACCCGGCAGGCTATCGCTGAACAGAGATAATTATTATATTGCGAAGTTCACGCCTTGTTCCCGCGGGTCTTCCGTTCGCGAATCTTAATTCGGCTATTGATTCTTTTCCTTCTACGGTTACTGTCTGCTGCTGTAGATCAAACAATTTTTCCATCTCGTCTCTTGCGATATGCCATTCGTATTCGGGGCCTGTAATAACAATTTCGTATAAAGGGCTGGAACCAACGAGGCGGACTACTCCTGTTACCTGCACAATTTTTGTTTCTGCGGCTTCTTCCCTGCCGCCGAACGCGAATAAAAACACAGACGTAAAAAAGAAAAAAAATATTATGAACAAAAACTTTTTATTAGTCAGAAAAATTTCCTTTAAAAGTCATTGGCTTTTGCCTTAACATTTCGCCTGCGTCAATACGGTACGGCCCTTGATTTTCAGAAAAAGCGGAGCGCCGGTGCACAAGCGCGCTTTTATCAGAAAGCACGGGAACGCCGGTTGTTTTGCCCAGTTCCGCGGCGCCGATTCTCCAATTAGTGTTGATATTATAGGTGAGCATGGCGCTGTCAGGTAAATAATTATCACTCAAGACGGAAGTTAAATAGGCGTTTCTGATATTTTCACCCTGGCCTGTCAGATTCGGGACAGTTTTGGCGATGCTGTAAACACCTTCTCCCGGAGCAAGAGAAACATTTACGTTAATTGAAGAAGGAAACGGAATTTTAACATCTTTTAACTCAAGATCATTCATGTAACCATAATCGCCGCTTCCCGCGTTAATATAATTCGCCGCAAGCCATGTTTTTAAAAGCGTCTGCCAATCAGAAGAAAAACCGGAATATTTGCTCATTGCGCTGACTACGGCTTCGTGATTATTCTTTGAAGAATTAATAATATCTCTGTAAATGCCGGTGCCTTGCGACTGCAGGCGGAGCCACTGGAAAAAAAGATAAACAGTCGCGTAATCATCATGCACGGCGTACTGGCTTTCATTCCTGCGGTTATTCCACACAAAGAAATTATTCCCCTGATCTATTAATCCTTTTGTGATATTGTCGTCGCGGCCGTTCTTTACAAACCAATCTATGCGGTCTGCAGAATATTCACCTGAATATACCCATTCCGCGGCGGAAGAAAGCCCTTCGTCTATCCACGTATCCATATTGGAACGCCCTCTTGCTATGCTAGTGGCATAATTCATAAGGTGCTGCATTTCATGAGCAAATGTTTTGTAGGCTTCCTTGAAATTTTCCGGTTTTTCCAATCCCGGTTTTGTATCGATATAGATCATATCGCGGCCGTTTGACCCGTCAACACCAAGTAAATCTCCGCTCCAAAAATAACCCGCAACGTATGATCTTTTGGTAACAGGGTGATAACCATCTTTTATGTCCAAAAGCAGGATACAAAGTTTACCGTCCTGATCTCCGAGCCAATCGGCAAATTCCATTATGTTTGAAAATTTTTCTCCCTTATATTCAACATCATCAATGCCGAAAGCTTCAAGCATTCTAGGATAAATGTAATTATCATATTCTTCCGCTATTTGCCACGCCTGCGTTACGTTTATTCCGGAGCTTGTTTCAACCCAGACATTGCAATGAATGCCTTCCCAAAGCAATACCGCGGTTACTCTATAATCTTTGTTGGTTTCAAAATTACTGGCCCAAAAATTCCCCGCCGATCCGATGATGCCTCCCAACAGATCGCAGGAACACAGTAAGATTGATAAAACCGCTGATAAAACTGCGGCTTTGGCGGCGTGCGCGGCTTTTACAGCGCGCGTATTTTTTTTAGCGTCCATGGCACATCTTATACTTTTTACCGCTGCCGCAGGGACACGGATCGTTCCTGCCGACTTTCGGCTGACTGCGCACAACGGTTGCGCCTTCAGGACGGCTTGCTCTTTGCATCGGAGAGCCGCCTGCGGATTGCGCGTGCTGCGGCGCCATTGCTCCGCCTGCGAATGAACCGATACTGCTGTGACTTGCATTTGCACCTGCTCCTATTGAACGGCTGGAAGATCTTCTCCTTCCGTCTTCTGAAACCTGAATACGAACAAGGTGAAGACGCGACGCGATCTCCTGCCTTATTTCTTCTATCATTCTGTCAAATATCTGAAAACCTTCCACCTTGTACTCTGTCAGGGGATTTTTTTGCGCGTAACTGCGGAGATATACGGCTTCGCGCAGCGCTTCCATGTTATCAAGATGATCAAGCCATCTTCTGTCTACCGAATGAAGATAATTGTCGCGGATAAACATATTAAGGTAGTCATGGCTTATAATCGCTTCTTTTTCTGACATATCTTTTTCTAAATCGCCGATAATAATTTTTTCCAGCGTTTCCGGATTTTTAAACTCCTTGCCGCCGGGATCCAGCGTAAGCGAATAGCCGAATTTTACCCTGAGCTGTTCCGTTAAATCTTTAATCGCTCCGTCCGTGTCGTTTCTGCTTGAAACATTAAAGTCTTCTATATAATCGCCTACAATGTCGCACGTTGCGTCGTTAACGCGTTTTAATAAATCATTATCAAGAAGTATCGCGTCACGCTGCTCGTAGATAAATTTTCTCTGCTGATTCAAAACGTCATCGTATTCCAAAAGATGTTTGCGGATTTCAAAGTTGCGCTCCTCTACTTTTCTCTGCGCGTTTTCTATACTCTTGTTCAGCATGGGATGATAAATCGGTTCTCCCGAAGGCATTCCGATTCTCTGCATTATATTTTTCATTTTATCGCCGCCGAAAAGGCGCATTAGCTCGTCATCCATGGAGATAAAAAACCTGCTCATTCCGGGATCGCCCTGACGGCCTGACCTTCCGCGCAGCTGATTGTCAATACGGCGGCTTTCATGGCGTTCTGTTCCGATTACATAAAGCCCGCCTAAACTTTTTACCTCTTCGTAGTCTTTTTTCCACTTCTCGTATTCTTCCTTAAAAATTGCCGCGTACTGCGCTTCTGCCGCATTGGTTCCGGCGCGGCGTCTCGCCCTTGATTCAGGATTCCCGCCCAGCTTGATGTCCGTTCCGCGCCCTGCCATGTTGGTCGCGATTGTAACGGAGCCTTTTGCGCCGGCTTCCGCGATAATAAGCGCTTCGCGCGCGTGATTTTTTGCGTTTAACACTTCGTGGCGCACGCCTCTCTTTGAAAGAAGAGCGGAAACTTTTTCCGATTTTTCGATAGAGACGGTTCCAACCAGCATGGGCTGTCCTCTCTTGTGCGCTTCTTCAATTTCGTCGCATAACGCTTTGAATTTATCAGTTTCATTAAGATAAACAAGGTCGTGTTCGTCTTTGCGCGCAACAGGAAGATTTGTCGGAATGACAACAACGTCAAGTTTGTAAATTTTATTAAACTCTACGGCTTCTGTGTCCGCTGTTCCCGTCATGCCGGCTATTTTTTTATACATTCTAAAATAATTCTGGAATGTAATGGTCGCCAAAGTCCTGTTGCGCTGGGCTATTTTAATTTTTTGTTTCGCTTCAATCGCCTGATGAAGACCGTCAGAATAACGCCTGCCGTGAAGAATACGGCCTGTAAACTCGTCTACAATCTGAACCTGTCCGTCTTCCACAACATAATCAACGTCGATATGAAAAAGTTTATGCGCCCTCAGCGCCTGTGTAAAATAATGAATGTATTCAAAATTTTCTTCGTCTACGACTGCGCCTTTAATGAGGTTTCGTTTTTTTAAGATTTCTTCTATGTTTGCAAGTCCCTGATTGGAAAAGGAAACATTTTTATTTTTTTCATTGATTTTATAATCGCCGATAACTTCTTCGCCTCTTGTTTCATCAGGGTATTCGCCGTTTTCTTTTTTTTCAATCTCGCGGAGATTTCCGATAAGCCTGTCAACTTCGGCGAATTTCTGGGTATCGTCTTCTGCGGCGCCGGAAATAATTAAAGGGGTGCGGGCTTCGTCTATCAATATGGAGTCGATTTCGTCTACGATACAAAAATTGTGGCTGCGCTGAACGCGGCTTTCCATTTCGCGGTGCATATTATCCCGCAGATAATCAAAACCAAATTCGTTGTTTGTGCCGTAAGTAATATCGCACAGATAATTATCTTTGCGCTGCTCGTTATCCATGTTGGAAAGAATTGTTCCGACTGTTAATCCAAGGTAACTGAAAATCGGACGCATCCAATCGGCGTCGCGGCTTGCAAGATAATCGTTAACGGTAACGACATGAATGCCGTCGCCGGGAATCGCGTTAAGGTATGCTGCGGCGACAGACATCAACGTCTTTCCTTCGCCTGTTTTCATTTCTACAATTTTACCCTGATGAAGAACAATGCCACCGAGTATCTGCACATCGTAAGGACGTTCGCCGAGATTGCGGCGCGCAGCTTCTCTTGCCAGAGCAAAAGCCTCAGGCAGGAGGCTGTCAAGGCTTTCGCCGTTTTTATATCGTTCGCGGAATCGGACTGTCATTCCGGGAAACTCTTCGGCCGGAAGGGCCGCCGCCCAGAGTTCTTTTTCATTGACTTTATGAAGAACCGGAAGCAGAAGTTTTAAATCCCTTTCATGCTGGGAGCCAAACAACGCTTTGAAGAAATTATCAAACATGGAGATAGTATATAAAATAAATAAATAATTGAATAGATACTGATATAAAGCGCGGTTTGCGGCGCCAAATGGCCTTTTTTACGGAACAGGCTTGTAAAATTCCTTTTTTCGCTGTATAATGGCTCTATGAAACGTATACTTTTATCGATTGTTATTTTCTTTTTCGGGATGACTGTCTTTAGTCAGGACATGTCATATTTTACCACGGAGTATATGAGAGCAGACGGCACATTCGCTGAAAGGCTCGTCATACTGGAAACTGTCCGTGACGGTCAGGCCGGAACCGGAGCGTTTTATCATCAAGCGTTAAAATTCCTCCTGTTAAAGGTTCCGGAATTAGGATCTCCTTCAGAAAGAGCTGACGCGGAAAAATCCGTCATTATTCTGTGCGAGGGGCTTGGAGCGGAAAAATACACCGCGGCCGCCCTGGAACTATGGCAGACAGTGGAAGCGTTTGACGTTGTATCCACCAATACGAATGACGGAACCGCGATGCGCGCCGCGCTGATCGCTTTAGGTCGGGTAGACGGCAGAGCCTTTGTGCCCCATATCGTACAGCGTCTGGAATATTATAACATTCAAAACATCAGAGACTCGGAAAGAAGACGCAGAGTTCAAATGGCAGCTCAAGGGTGCATCAGCGCTCTCGAGGCGTTTAGAGACATCAGAGGTTACAGACCTGTATTCTTCGCCGTAATCGGCCCTTATGAACAGGCAATTCAGGATATGGCTGCCAAAGCTTTACCCAATATAGTAGAAGATCCTTCCGAAGCGATCATCGCGATTATTCAGGATCAAAGAAATGATCCGGCTTTAAAGCTGACTGCCTGGCGGCTGATGGATCAATCAAGAATGCCGACTGCTTCCAGAGCAAGAGTCGCCGCGGCGGCTCTCGGCGTTGGCTGGCTTTATCAAACAACAAACAGAAACCATCAGACCAACATGCGCGAACTAAGAAAAGCCGCCATCACTCTTATGGCAGAAGTCGGAGTCTCGGAGGAATCTGTATACATAGACCTTGAAAAATCCTACAAGAATAATTTTATTAACAATAACCCGGATTTTGATGAAATCATGATTACCCTGAACACTCTCACTGCCATCAAGTCAGAACAAGCGGTTAATCTACTTTATAAATTCCTGCAGGAAATTAACGGCAGAAGAAGATCAGGCCCATGGGCGAACAAGGAAAGACGGATTTATGAATGGCTTACCGCCTGCATCGCAAAGACAGAAACCAAATCTGTCGAAATGAGACTTCTTCTTACGACCATTTCGCGTAACAGCGCGTATACCTCGCAGGAACAAACCATGGCAACTAACGCTTTAAGGGCATTAGGCCAGTAAGGTGTGTCAGTTTTAACTGTTTCCAATCTTCATAAACGCTTTAATTTAGAGGCGGGCTTTTTTGCCCGCTTCGGGCGTTTTGTGAACGCTGTAAATAACATTTCATTTTTCATTGGAAAGAACGAAGCCTACGGCCTTGTCGGCGAATCGGGCTGCGGAAAGACAACGACCGCGAGAATGCTTGTGCGCATGTACGAAGCGGACTCTGGCGTTATTTTATATAATGACGAAAACAATCCTGTTGATATTTCTATTTTAAAAAAAGAAACGCTTCGCAGATACCGCGAAAAAGTGCGCTATGTTTTCCAAGACCCCGCGAGATCTCTTAACCCAAGAATGAGCGTCTACGAAGTCCTTGTTTCAGGATGCCGAAAGCCATTAAGAAAACGCGGCGTGGACGAAAAAACACTCCGCGAAAAAGCTTCCGCCATTCTGGAAGAGGTCGGTCTTCAGGCAGCCGATCTTGAAAAACGGCCGTCGGAGTTTTCGGGCGGACAGAGGCAGAGGATTTCAATCGCGCGCGCTCTTTTAATGGAGCCTGAAGTTTTAATCTGCGACGAAGTAGTTTCCGCCCTTGACGTAAGTATTCAAGGACAGATTCTAAATCTGTTACTCGACATCCGTAAAAAAAGAAACATCTCCTTTTTATTTATAGCCCACGATCTAAAAGTAGCCTGTTATTTCTGCGACAGAATCGGCGTAATGTACAAAGGCGAGCTGATGGAAGAAGCAAGAGCTAATGATTTATATATTGAAGCGTTACACCCCTATACAAAACTGCTTTTCTCATCAGCTTCTGGAATTAAAACAGAAGAGTTTCACACAGAGGCACATCGAACCTTTGGTTCGCGGCACAGAGAAGAAATTAAAGGAGGGGTTTTTTGTTCTTTTGCGCCTAGGTGTTCAATAGCATCAGAAAGATGTTTGCGGGAACATCCTGAATTAATGGAAATAAAAGACGGTCATCAAATCCGGTGTTTTAATTATGCTGCCTCAGACATTTCATCCGATAATTCGTAACTGGTTTACTGAAACATTCACGAATCCAACTTCGGTGCAGGCTGAAGCATGGCCTTTGATCGAAAAAGGGGAAAATGTTTTAGCTCTGGCTCCGACAGGGAGCGGAAAAACCCTTACGGCTTTTCTTTCCGCCATTTCGCGTTTCTGCTGCGAAGGAAAGCAAAAATACAACGCCGAAAAATTATCAGTTCTTTATGTGTCTCCGCTTAAAGCTTTAAACGAAGACATTAAACGCAACCTTCTGATTCCGTTAGCTGCAATAAAGAACCGTTTTGAAAAAGAGGGCGTTCCATTTCCCGCCGTGCATGTTGAGACGCGCTCCGGTGATACGCCTCAGTCCGCAAGGAGACGATTTTATTCGCATCCGCCATCGATACTCGCTCTTACGCCCGAAAGCCTTGCGATCATTCTCTTGAACCCCAAGGGCAGGCAGATTTTATCGAATGTTAAATACCTTATTGTTGACGAAGTACACGCGTTAATCGGAAACAAGAGGGGCGCGTATCTTTCCTGCCAGATTGACAGGCTCGCGCATATCGCGGGAGAGTTCCAGCGGATAAGTCTTTCCGCAACGGTGCGCAATCCACAGATTACCGCGGAATATATCGGCGGCATAAAAAGAAAGGTGCACATTGTCGCTCCTCCCGCCGAAAAGAAAATCGATTTTACTATTGAGTTTCCTGACATTATAGAAAACGCGAAACCTGTAACGCGTTATACGCCAATAATAGAATATGTTTTAAAGCGAATTTTTGAAGGCTCTACCCTGCTTGTCTTTGCCGAATCGCGAAGGAGAGCCGAACGTCTTTGTTATTTTCTAAACGTAGAATCTTCAAATCCTGTCTGGATAAAATTGTTTTCGCAAAATACAGCGGAGATTCCCGCGCAAAATAAAAACAGTTTAAGAAATTTTTCTCCCGGCGCTGTCGCGTTTACACATCACGGTTCTCTTTCTAAAGAGCTTCGCCGCAGCGTAGAAAAAGGACTTGCCGAGGGAAGAATCCCCTGTGTTGTCGCGACAGCTTCCCTTGAACTTGGAATCGACATCGGTGAAATAGACGAAGTTGTGCTTGCGGGAAGCACAGGTAATGTGTCGCAGGCTTTACAGCGAATCGGAAGATCAGGTCACAGCGTAGGAAAAGTAAGCAAAGGAAAACTTTTTGCTTTTCACGGAAAGGATCTTCTAACAGCGGCGGCGTTAAAATCCGCGGTTGATGCGCGTGACATTGAAGAAATCCACCCGATAGAAAATCCGCAGGATATACTGGCGCAGTTAATACTCTCTCTTTGTTCTGAAAAAGACAGAAACATTGATGAACTTTACGAGCTTATAAAAACCTTTTATATATTCAGAAACCTTAACTATGAATCGTATAAGCGCGTTGTAAAAATGCTCGCAGGTTTATCATGCAAGGGAGGCATTAGCGGAAAGTCAAGGTTACGCGACATTAAACCGCGCATCTGGCTTGACAGCGAGGAAGAAAAAATCGGCGTACTGGACGGCACTACTACCCTTCTCTACACGTCAAGCGGAGTAATCGCGAACCGCGGAATGTATTCACTTCGCATAGCGGACGGCACAAGAATAGGAGAGCTTGATGAAGAATTTGTCTGGGAGCGCAGAATCGGAGACTGTTTTGATTTCGGAGCGCGCGGATGGCGCATAACAAATATAAGCGCGGAATCCGTAGAAGTTGTCCCTCTTAATAAAAGAGCAGATTACATCCCGTTCTGGAAGGCAGACCTTGCTTTCCGAAGCTCGAATTTGACAGAGAGGCTGCTTTCCATTCTTGAAGAATACAACAGAACGGAAAGCCTTGGAATTACGCTTGCGCCAAATACAGCGAGCCTTTCCGCGCAAGCCGCTGAAAATTCTTTAAAAGATTTTTTAAACGCTCAAGTCTGCTCTCAAAATGGAATTCCGCTTTCTGACAGTAAAAACGTCGTAATAGAAATTATTAAAGGTACAGAACTAAACAGGGATTTCTGTTCTGTTGTATTTCACAGTTTTCGCGGCGGACAGATTAATTATCCGCTTTCACTTGCGTTAAGCGCGGAACTTGAAGAAACGGTAAAGCTGCGCGTAGCGGGTTTTTCAAATGACGACAACATACTCTTTCTAATACCGCGTCTTGGTTTTGAAGAAGCGGGAAGCCCAAATTTAAAAGAGACGCTTCAAAGCGCTCTTGTTTCGTTAAACAAAAAAGAAGCGAACGGCATCACCCGCGCGGAAAGACTTTTTAGAAACCGCCTTGAATCATCGGGCGTATTCGGCGCAGCCTTTCGCGAAGCCGCCGAACGCAGCATGATGCTTCCCAAAGCTCCGTTCGGGAAAAGAACGCCGCTTTGGATTATGCGCCAGAGATCCAAGCGTCTCTTTGACGCTGTAGCATCCGAAGACGGTTTTCCCGTCACGGCCGAGGCATGGAGGAGCTGCCTTATCGATACATTCGACATGGAAGGTTTTCGCGATTTAATTTCTTCCATAAATGACGGAAGCGTTACGGTGTCATTTTTTCAGACTGTGCTTCCAAGCCCGTTTTCGAGGGACATTGTAAGAGAAGAAACAAATGCTTTCATGTACGAATACGACGAGCGGACAGATCTTGCCCGTTCTAAATCCGCAACCCTTTCCGACAAAGTAATAGAAGACGCGATTTACAACGCCGACTTGCGCCCTGCCTTAAAACAACCCGTCATTGACAGCTTTGTTTCAAGGTTGAGAAGAGAAATTGAGGGGTACGCGCCAGAAGACGCTCTTTCATTAAACGAATGGGTAAAAGAGCGCATAGCGATTCCCGAAGATGAATGGAAAATATTGTGCGCCTGCCTGCCTGAAACATTAATAAATGATATCGACACAAGTAAAATAAAAACTGTTACGCGAAATACAGCAGGAACAGCTCTTGCATGTATAGTTCACCGCGAATGGGAAGAAACATGGATAAACGAACCTCTAAGCGTCCTTGATCAATGGCTGCGTTACGAAGGACCAATCTCCATAGAAAGAATATGCGAGGTTTTCGCCGCAACCCCCGCCGAAGCAGAAGACGCAATCAACGCTCTCATAGAAGTAGACGAAGTAGTAAACGACGTAACAATAACCACTGACAACTCCTCATTAATCTGTGATCGCGAAAACCTTGAAATGCTCCTGCGTCTTTCGCGGAAAAAAGAACGCCCCGTAATAAAAGAGCGTCCGTCTTCGCTTCTTATTCCATTTCTTGCTATTCGCCAGGGTTTAACAAACGATAATGACACAAAACACGATGAAACTTTTTCTGCGCAAAATTCGCAGCAGGCTTTCCAAAAAAATCTTTACGCGTGGACAGCAGCGGCAAAATTATGGGAAACAGAAATTCTTTTCGCCAGAAACTTATCTTATGATCCTGAAAAATTAAACGCGCAGATTCGCGATGGGCATCTTATCTGGTACGGCGCGGGCAAAGAAAAAATCGGGTTTTGCAGCCCCGAGGATTTGGATCTTGCAAAATGCATCGAAGCTCCTCGCTCAAAATACGGTGAAACCTCCCGTGCAGTGGAATCAGAAAAAAAAGAAACAGGCGAATGTATGACAAAACTTACAGCGTCTCACTTTTTTGACCGCCCGCGCGATTTTTGGGAAATAAAAAATGAACTTGCGTCCGTTTCAACTGACGCAGCTGGCATTGACAGCTCTTCTGGCGCAGGGAACTCCGTTACAAAATGCGCACAGGCGCTTTGGGATGCGGTATGGGAAGGCTCTCTGAGCGCGGATTCGTTTGATCCTGTAAGAAGGGGAATTGAACACGGTTATATTCCAAAGGAAATCGACATTCCGAAAAATACGGAGAATACCGGTTACTTCGGAAGAACGCATCGTGTTCCAAGCGCGTTAAAAAACCGCTGGAAAAGCGGAGCGCCTGTGCGCGGAAACTGGTTTTCAATTTTATTAAATGAAGACCAGAGCGGTTCATCTAACACAAACCCGCTTGAAGAAGACGCTCTTAACCGCGATCGCGTGCGTCTTTTATTAAGCAGATACGGCGTTTTGTGCCGTCCCCTGCTTGAACATGAAGCTCCGGTTTTTTCATGGTCAAAACTGTTACCTGCAATGCGCCGCATGGAACTTGCGGGAGAACTTGTAACAGGGCGGTTTTTCGCAGGCATTAATTCGCTGCAATTCGCGTCTCCTTCGATAACAGCCGAACTTGAACAGGCGGAAAATTGCGCTTGTCTTTATTGGATGAACGCAGCGGATCCGGCAAGCCCCGCAGGACTCAATATTGATGATCTTGGATACTCGTTATGCGCAAGAAGCATAAGTAACAGACTTTACTACAGTGGAGCCAATCTAATCGCCTCATCAGCCAAAAATGGAAAGGAACTTCAAATTAATATAAAAACGGACAACCCATGCCTTGAACAATTAATCGCGTTTTTAAAATTACCGCGCACAAGAAAGGCAGCGCCTGAAAATAAAATCCTTGTTGAAAAGATTAACGAAAAGGACGCGGCGCAGAGTGATTATGCCGATTGTTTTAAAAAACAAGGTTTTGTGAGCGACAGGGGAAGACTGATTTTCTGGTAGAAGCTTTCAGACTTTATTCCTTTTGTATAAACACCGCTTCTCCCTTGGCGATATTTACGGATTTTAAAACCAGTTTTATTTCGTCGTTAGGTGAAACATTTCTCTGAAGCGGAATCTGCGTTTCCAGCGAGATTGAAGGAATTAAAACTGCCCAGCGGCTTCCTTTGTTTTCAAGAGCGGCAGCGCTCCATATTGAATCTTTTTTATCCGACAGATAAACCATTATCCAGTGATTGTTGGAAGCTCTTTCCGCGTGATTAACGGCGGAAACAGCGGCTTCGCAGTAACCAATACGCGAAGAGATATCGTCCGCGCTTAGAGGTTTATCGCCGCGAAGAAACGCGCGTATTTGAATGTGCGCCAAAAGATCCGTGTAACGGCGAAGGGGACTTGTTACCTGAGTGTAGATATCAAGCCCTAATCCCTGATGACGTCCCGGTTTTACGGAAAGAACGCGGGGTCTCATGCAGCGGCGCAATTGGATGGAAGCCGCATAACCTCCCGTCTTTATAATTTTGGTGTAGTCAGATTGCAGTTCCACTTCCTGGCTTATATACGGAAAGGCGAGACCTCGCGAAGCAGCCCATGTTCCCGTTCCCTCTCCCGCCGAGAGCATACATTCCCTTACCATTGACGAAGAGCGATATTCCGGGATTGGATCAATTTTTACAACTCCGTCATCGGACGTTATGTGAACATCATGAAGATCGATATTAACAGCGCCGTTAGCGCTCCGACGTGAAAAAATTATCTGAGAGAGGCTGAATAAAGAGCGCAATACCTCTCCGTCACGCGAATTTGTTTTCATTTCCCTGTCGGCGTCTTCGTAAGAAATGCGGCGCACAGAAACAAGCGAAGGAAAGATTTCCGTTTCCGCTACTTCGCCTTTCTCGTTTATTGTTAATTTAAAAGTAAGCGCCGGGGATTTTTCGCAAAGGCCGAGCGCGAACATTGAAATATAATCTTCAGCTAACATGCGGAAGGTTCCTTCGGGAAGATAAAGCGTCGCGCCCCTGTCGCGAGCTTCTTTTTCGGCAGGACTGTCAAAAGCGACGCACACCGCCGGGTCTGCGATATGAACATATAAAAACGTATTGCCGTTACCGGATTGTTCGATCGAAACAGCGTCGTCGGGATCGCTGCTCCAGGGACTGTCAATCGCGAATGCCGCAAGATGACAAAGATCTCTGCGTTCCTCATCCGGTACAGGAGCCGGTTTTACAACGGCGGCGCCAAGTGAAAGGCCGAAACGGGAAGGGTGCGGATTAATTTTCCCGGTCCAGAAACCTGTTTTTAACAGAACAGAATGAGCGTCCTCGGGCGTTTCGCCGAGCCCAATATCTTTCATCGTTCTGCTTTTTGCCGACTTGCCGTAAGCGAGAGCTTCAATGTCCTGAATAAAGTGCGCGTCGTTATTCGACATGGGATTCTGCGCCGGATTTTTTAAACACGCTTTTAACCTGTCCAAAAATTGCGCTCTTTCTCCTGATTCGCGCTTTAACGCCGATCTTTTTGTCTCTTCGGCGGTTACTTCGTCTTTGCTTCGCGGCATAATCGCGCCGATTGTGCCGGAAAAATAAAGAGCGTCATTTAATAAACAAAAAGCGCTGTACGCGGATGAAGGAGTGTATTCGTTATAAATAAAAGAAGCCAAATCTTTAAGCGGCAGAGCTTCTCCTTCTTCCGCAAGCAGTTCCCACGCTTCACGCAATTGAGACTCCGTTATTTCGTTATTGTTTATTTCGCCGAAAGATTTACAGGGACCGGGATGAACAAGTTCGATATCTTTATCGCGGACTTTTACAAGCGCGCCGTCACCAAGAGATATGGAATATTTTCCGTCAGTTTTTTCTTTAACCAGCGCCGGTTTACCCTTATAGATAACCAGCGCGTTTTCGATAATCATTCAACAATTATATACTAAATCGCTTCTACGTACAGGCATTCGCGCAGTTCATTGGCGTGGCTGCGAATTTTTTTCAAGGCGCGCTGTTCAATCTGGCGCACAGTCTCAGGTGAAATATCAAGCTTGTCGCTTATTTCCCGCAATGTGTGGCGCTCGCAGCCGTTCAATTGAAACCTGTAATTGATAATGTTCCTTTCCCTTTCTTTTAATTTGCTCAGCACATGCATTGTGCCCGCGCTTGACGCCTGTTTCATCAAATTGCGTTCCGGACTGTAGGTGTAATCCTCATGAACATCAACGGCGCTGATCTTTTCATCGTCAATAAAATTCTGATCAAAAGAAAGAGAATCGGCGCCCATGTTGATATAAGAATCAACATCCTGAACGCTCATGCCAAGTTCCTTCGCTATATCGGAATTTTTCGGCTGATACATTAAATCCTGGCAGAGAAGATGATACGCTCTCTGAATTTTCCGCAGCGTTTCTTCCTTGCGCTGAGGAAGGCGGACAAGCCTGCGTTTGTTGGCGATAAACCGGCTGATAAACTGGCGTATCCAAAAACTTGCGTACGTACAGAAACGCACATTCTTGCGGTAGTCATATTTTTTTGCCGCCTGAAGCAAGCCGATATTTCCTTCCTGAATCATGTCCAAAATGGGAACTCCCGGGACATTAAACACGCCGGCAATTTTTATAACAAGCCGTAAATTCGAGTTAACCAGTTTATGAAGAGATTCTCTGCTACCCTTTTGTATCTGCCTGGATAATGCCAATTCTTCGTCAAATGTTAAAAGAGGAAACGCTTTAATCTGCCTGAAATAGGTATCAAGGAGATTGTCGTCGAATTTTGGTTCTTTTTTCTGCATACAAACCCCCTGTCCTTTAATGGCCGGCATACAATAACCGGCAATTGTTTTATAGCAAAATGCGTGCCAAGTACATCAATATAAACGATAAATAACATAACTCGTTGTTACATATAGAATTATGGAAAGAAATTTGAAGCTCTAAAGGCCGGTTTTTCCCGGACTGTCTATTTTTTCATACAATAAATATTATATTAGTATAGAAAAAGTACTGCTTTTATGGTAAAGTAAGCCATGGGATACGGCATTACAGAGACCGAAAAAAACGGTGACGTTTATTATTTTGTCCAATGGTCTCCCCTGGCCAAGGCTGATAAATACGACATTATCAGCAAGGTTCCCTCTGTTGCCGGAGTTTTTGAAATATACTGGATGGACGAGCAAAAACGCCTGCGGCTGTTCGTTGTTGGACAGACAAATTACGGCGGGCTACGAAGCGAAATAAGGCGGATTACAGATCCGGAGTTATGCAAGAATGACGAAAAGGCAAAAAAAATTCTTGAAGAAAGAGAAATCTGGTACCGTTACGCTCCCACAGATTCAGCGAATATTATGTCTGATGTTGTATGGTTTTTTATGCAGACCTATTTCCCGGAAAAAATAAATTTAAAACATTCAGGGCGGTATAACGATGTTTACCTGAAAGAATCAGCTCCTGATCAGCTAATCTGGGTGCCTTGAGGCAATCATGATTGAATATATTGTCCCTTCTAATATTGACGACAGAATATTAAACCGCGCGGCAAAGATGCTTGAAGGCGGAGCGGCTATCGCGCTTCCGACCGACACAAGCTGGAGCATTGTCTGTTCAATTAAATCGCCTGAAGCGATAAAAAAATTAAGAAATCTTTCCGGCGAAAGGGACGAAAGGCATTTTACGCTCCTTTGTTCAAATATTTCCCAATTTGTAGATGTCGTAAGTATGGATAACACGCGCTTCAGGGTGATAAACCGCCTGAGCCCGGGGCCTTATGTTTTTATTTTAAAAACTTTATCAGGAACCGAAAAATTTCTTGATATCCGCAGGAAGGAACTTGGCGTTCGTATCCCGGATTATCCTGTGCCCATTCGTCTGATAGAAACCTTAAAGCATCCTCTTTATTCGATAACCGCAAAAAGAAGCATGATAAATAAAGACGAATGGGATTCTTCCGCGGTTGAGTCATCTGAAACTGAACTTCCGCCAATCCCGGAAGATGAACTTTTTGAGAGCGGCTGGGAACTTGACGAGATTGAAGGTCTCGATTTGATTATCGACTCCGGCGAAGAAAGAGAGCGGGTCTTTTCCACCATTCTTGATATGTGCACAGATGAGGTAAAAGTGCTTCGTCAGGGCTGCGGCCCGTGGCCCGCATGATTTTTTTATTGAGAATTTTTGATTTTTTCTGTATATTAGATAGAGAGAATGACGAAAAAGAAACATAATAAATTCATCAGGTCTCTTTTAAGAAGAAGGGCTTTTGTAGTGATAGCCCTTTTGCTTCAAATTGCCGTATTTATTTTTTTAATAGCAAGCACCGGGCTCTTTATTAAATACGCGTACTGGGTTCTGGTGGTTTTAAGCATAATAGTCAGCATTTTTATAATCAACAAACAGGGAAAAGCCGGTTTTAAACTTACATGGATTTTTCTTATAATGCTTTTTCCATTATTCGGCGGAATTCTCTATGTAATGTTGTATTTTTGGTCAAATCCTAAAAAATTAAGAAGAGCGCTTAACCGCAACATAAAAGAATCCAACGACGCTTTTTACCTTCCGGGAAACCGTCTGGATGAATTAATCGATACCTTCCCCGATTTTAAAACTCACGCTCATTATCTTCAGGAGTTTGCGGGCTTTCCGGTTTACGGAAACACAAGGCAGGAATATTTCTCATCGGGAGAATCATTCCACGGAAGGCTTCTTGAAGAGCTTGAGAAAGCCGAAAAATTTATTTTCCTTGAGTTCTTCATATTAAAAGAAGGGAAAATGCTCAATTCAATATTGGCTATACTTGAGGAAAAAGCTTCGCGCGGACTTGATGTGCGCATAATGTATGACGATATGGGATGTCTTTTTTCGCTTCCAAAAGATTTCCAGAAAAGACTCGCGGAAAAAGGAATTAAATCTTTTGTTTTTAACCGGTTTAAGCCGATTATTTCGTCGCTGCAGAATAACCGCGACCACCGTAAAATTATTTCCATAGACGGCAAGACCGCGTTCACAGGCGGCTTGAATCTGGCGGATGAATATATTAACGCGGTTGAGCGTTTCGGACACTGGAAAGACGCGGCGATAATGATTGAAGGAGACGGCGCATGGTCGCTTACTTTAATCTTTTTGCAGATGTGGAATTTGGGATTCAAGAAAAAAGACGATTACTGCTCTCTTTATCCATGGGCTGATAATATTATTGAATATACGGAAAGAGGCGTAAGCGAAGGTTATGAAAAATGGGGTTTTGTTCAGCCATACGCCGACAGTCCCATTGAACATGAAAATGTCGGAGAGCATGTTTACATACAGATTATAAATCAAGCGAAGAAATATGTTTATATAAACACTCCGTATCTTGTCTGCGACGATAATCTTCTGTCCGCGCTGACTCTTGCGGCAAAAAGCGGCGTGGATGTGCGCATAATAACTCCTCACCGCTGGGATAAATGGATGGTGGCGATTATTTCCCGCTCATATTACAGAAGATTAATTCAGGCAGGCGTTACTGTCTATGAATACACGTCTGGTTTTAATCACGGAAAAACATTCGTTTCGGATGACAAAATAGCGACTGTAGGAACCACAAACCTTGATTTTAGAAGCCTTTATCTTCATTTTGAATGCGGTGTTTTAATTTATTCAAGCGAGACGATAAAAGATATTAAGGAAGATTTTCTGCGCACCATTCCTTCATGTAAAAAAATAACTTTAAAAGACTGCGCGCGAAACGCGTTCCAGAGAATTATTCAGGACGTTTTGCGCGTTTTCGCGCCGCTTATGTAAGAGCGGTTAATGTTTAAAGAGCGTTTTAATATTTTTTTTCGCGGCGCGAAAAAGCTCCACTACCGTGCTGCGGATAAATTTTCTTGTAGATTCATCAACATGTTTTAAAGACCTTAACATGCGTCTTACCGACGTAAACCAGTCTTTTTCAATATCAATAACCGATTTAATTTCCGCGGCGTTTAAAACATCATAGAGGGTTTCTATAAATTTTTCGCGCTGGGCGTAATCGTGATTGTTAATCCATTCGCGGATTGTTAAATTGATAAAATGACTTCCCAGCGTTGATTTTTCGGCGCGTTCCAAATCTTTATATGTTACTTCCCATGAATAAAGGGAATGCTGCATAATTCCGTTTTCGCTGCTTTTAATTACCGTAAATTTATTTCCGGTTTCCATAAACATGCCGATAATTGACGACTGCGGAACATAAGAATGAATTTTATTTTTAACCGCGGCAAAACCTTCGCTTGCGATAAATTTTTCATGAAAACCCGGCGCGTCATTGCTGTAAATGTGCGTTATGCGTTTTTGAATCTTCCTGTCGCATTTGGAAGCGGCGTATATCGCAAGATTTCCTCCCTTTGAATGGCCGCCGACGCGTATCGGGCCCTGAATGGTCGGAGCCATTTTTTCCAGGTACTCTACGGCTTCCAGTTGAGACGGAATCACTTCCTTAAAGCTCATGTTAAAATCTTCTTTCCAGCCGACAAGCGAAGCGTCTGTACCGCGGAAAGCGACAAAGCAGCAATCGTCATTTGTGTAAACGCAAAGAGCGGAAAATTGAATTTCTTTTTCTTCGTCAAAATTATTTGCGTATCCGAAAAGCTGACATTTTCCAAACCGTCTTGAAGCGCCCAACGCCCTGATTAAATCCGGGTCTTCCTTGAATACGGAAGAAGTTTTAAAATCGGGATGTTTCATTTTTTCGTTATAAACCTTCACCGCGAGATCAATGCTTATAACGTCTCTCTGTTTAACACCGGGAACAATGCCATCCAGAGTCAGATATGAAAGCTGGGATAAAATTATATTATCTACAGGATTAAAAGGAGCGGCTATAAAATCCAAATCCCCTCTCCATGCCAAATAATCGAACATGTTACCCATACTTGTAAATATAACATAATTTATGTAAATTATCGATAAAAGAATATTTGAACCGCCGTAAGGGAAAAATGGAAACAGAAAAGACTCTGACAAATATAGAACCGGTAGTACGCAGTTCTCCGATTGATACGCCCGTTACTCTCACTCCAATTGACTGGAACAACAGGCGTCTTTTTTCTCTGTTCTGGCCATTGATTGTTGAACAGCTCCTTGTTGTCATGATCGGCATTGTCGATATGGTGATGGTAAGTTCTGTGGGAGAACACGCGGTCTCGGGCATTTCTCTTGTTGAAGCGATCAATTTTTTAATTATTACAGCGTTTAACGCGATTGCCACGGGAGGCTCTGTTGTCGCAAGCCAGTACCTTGGACGCAGAGAAGAAAAAAACGCAAGCAGCTCCGCGAAGCAGCTTATTTATATAAACCTTGTAATATCCGTAGTGTTGATGATTGCGACCATTTTTCTGCGGCGCTGGATGCTAAGGACAATTTTCGGCAGCATTGCAGACGACGTAATGCAATCCGCAGACATTTACTTTTTATTCATTGCTCTTTCGTATCCGTTTCTCGCTCTCTATACAGCCTCTGCCGCGCTGTTTCGATGCATGGGAAATCCAAAAGTTCCGATGCGGACTGTCATTTTATTAAATATATTCAACATCGGCGCAAACGCCCTTCTAATCTATGTTATGAAGCTCGGCGTCGCAGGAGCCGCAGTATCAACATTTGCAGGACGGGTTATCACGGCGGTTTTATTAATTTATCTTTTAACAAAAGATAAAACAAGAATCATCAATTTACACGGCATAACGAAAATTAAACTTGAAGGCGCAATGATAAAGCGTATTCTCAACATCGGCATCCCAAGCGGCCTTGAAACATCAATGTTTCAGATTGGAAAAATATTAATCACAAGAATTTTTACCGTGTTTGGAACCGCCGCCATTGCCGCTAACGCGGTTGGAGCCACAATAAATTCTCTCGCATTTATGCCGGGAAGCGGTTTCGGCATGGGGCTTTTAATTGTCGCAGGGCAGTGCATAGGCGCGGGGGATTATCTCGCGGCGAAAAAATACACAAAAAAAATAATGACTCTCGCGTACATTTCTTATTTTATAATTAACATTAATATATTTATTTTTATGAATCCGATAATCAGCATCTTTAATTTGTCGCAGGAAGCGCATGAATTGTGCGTACTCTTCCTCAGAGTTCACTGCGTCACATCGACATTATTCTGGTGTCCGTCCTTTGTGCTTCCAAACGCGCTAAAAGCGGCAGGAGACGCGCGTTACGTCATGATTGTAACAGCCTGCACTATGTGGATTATAAGGGTGTGTTCCGCGTTTTTCTTTGCCTTTACGCTTGGGTTTGGGCCTGTCGCTGTTTATTTGGCAATGGGCGCAGATTTTTTATTCAGGGGAATTTTCTTTGTCAAACGATGGCTTAGCAACAAGTGGATTGAAAAGAAAGTAATATAAGATTTATAATGGCTCATGAAAATTATTTCCTGGAATGTAAACGGGATACGCGCCGTTGAAAAACGCGGTTTCTTTGACTGGCTTAAAAAAGAAGACCCGGATATTTTATGTTTAAATGAAACTAAAGCCGAACCGGGCCAGCTCTCTCCTGTCTTTATAACTCCCGCAGGAACCTCATACACTTCCTACTGGGCAAGCGCGAAAAAGAAAGGTTATTCAGGCGTAGCGATTTACACAAAGATTCAGCCGGAGAATGTCCGTTTTCTGGGCGCGCAGGAATTTGACGAAGAAGGACGCGTTCTTGCCGCGGATTACAAAAATTTTACATTGATAGCGGCATATTTTCCCAATTCGCAGGATGAGGGAAAACGTCTTAAGTATAAACTCGGCTTTAATAACGCTGTATTAAAACTCTGTAAATCAATTGTAAAGAAGCAAAGGCATGTTCTGCTCTGCGGCGATTACAATGTTGCGAATACGCCGATAGACCTTGCGCGTCCAAAGCAGAATGAAAACAGCGCGGGCTATCTTCCCGAAGAGCGCGCGTGGATGGATTCATTTCTCGCGGAGGGTTTTATTGACACATTCCGCCATTTTCATCCCGGAGAAACAGGTCATTATACATGGTGGTCTTACATGGCTCAGGCGCGGACAAAAAACATCGGCTGGAGAATAGATTATCACTGCGTAGACAAAGCTTTTTTGCCAAAGGTAAAATCGTCAATAATAAGGCCTGAAGTGCAAGGTTCTGATCATTGCCCCATAGAAATCGAGATTGACATATGAGAATCAAATACAATTCCCCCGCGGTGCTTACCTTTACGCTATTATGCGCGATTATTCTGCTGCTGACAGAAAATTTCTTTCCGAATTTGATTAAAAACTGGTTTATGGTTCCCGGAAAAGGCGAGTTTCACATAACAAAAATAATTACAATTTTTACTCACGTTATGGGACACGGCAGCTGGACTCATTTATTCGGCAACTTCATGTTTATTCTGATAATCGGCCCCATGCTGGAAGAAAATTACGGCTCTCCCGCGATTCTTGTAATGATCGTAATTACCGCTTTTATTACAGGCATTTTAAACATATTATTTTTCGCAGGCCCGCTTTTAGGTGCGTCCGGCGTCGTTTTTATGATGATTCTATTATCGTCTTTTACAAATTTTTCAAAAGGAGAAATTCCTCTTACGTTTATACTTGTTTTACTTCTGTATATGGGGATACAATTTATAGAATCATTCAAGGCGGACAATATTTCGCAGTTTGCGCATATAATAGGCGGTTTGTGCGGAAGCTTTTTCGGCTTTGTACGTATGCCTGTAATGAGGTATAATCATCAGAGGAGATAACATGAATAAAAAGTTTTTGCAATTTGACGACGTGCGGGATAACGCGATTAAGCTTGCGCACCGCATTTATAAAGAAGGATTTATTCCCGATGTAATATATGTGTCTCTTCGCGGCGGCGCGTACCTTGGAAACATTATCAGCGAATATTTCAAGATTGTCCGCAAAGACGCGCATCCTGTATATTACGCGGCCGTAGTCGCGCGATCTTACACGGACGTCGCAAAAGCTGACAGAGTTATAGTGGATGGCTGGACGTATTCCCCTGATCATCTCCGCGTAGGAGACAAGGTTCTTCTTATAGATGATATTTTTGATACAGGAAGAACAATAAACCACCTTGCGCATATTATCTGCAACAAGGGAATACCGCGCTGTGATTTAAAAATAGCGGTTCATGATTATAAATATTTTTCTGATAAAAAAGAACAGCTTCCGTATCAGCCCGACTACTGGTGCGTAAAACAGGAAGGTTCTGTGCATGACGACGCGTCATGGATACATTACATGAGCCATGAACTTGTGGGGCTTACAGAAAAGGAACTGGAAGAATATTACTACAAAAGAGACCCAAGCCTTAAAGAAGTGATGCATTTTATAGCAAAATAAATATGGTAAGTTTTTACAGAACCACAAGGGAAAATAATTCTCTCATGCTCTGCGGAATTGACGAAGCCGGAAGAGGGCCGCTGGCAGGGCCTGTCTGCGCCGCAGCGGTAATACTGGGACCGGATTTTCCCGTGCATATTTTAAATGACTCTAAAAAATTGCAGGCTCAAAAACGCGAAGAAATCAGAAAAATAATTTTCCAAAAAGCTGCGACATGGGGCATAGGCTGGGCATCGCATACAGAAATAGACAGCATTAATATCCTGCAGGCAAGCCTTTTAGCGATGAGACGCGCCTACGAAGAAATGTCAAAAAAATTTAAAAACATCAGCGTCCCGTTAGGCGAAGATCTAACTGCCATTGTAGACGGCCTCCACATTCCGCAGATAGCAATTCCCTGCAAGGCTATGGTAAAAGCTGACGCAAAAGTTCCCGAAGTAATGGCGGCTTCCATCATCGCTAAAACAGAGCGCGATATTTACATGGACGAAATGGCAAAACTGTATCCGCAGTACGGCTACGACAAACACAAAGGCTACCCCACCGCCGCGCACCGGGAAATAGTTTTAAAAATCGGACCTTCTCCGATTCAAAGACTGAGTTTTAAAGTGAAGGAATAAAAAACGCCGTACCATCCAAGGTACGGCATATCGTCGATTATTTTTTAGTGAGAACCATATACTCTTCGCCTTCAATATAAAATGTAAGAGTTTTACCATTAATATTGTAGGTTAAGATAGCAGTAAAAAAATATTCATCAATATATTCATCACCGAAAGCGGCTTTAAATTCATTTTTTGAATACCATTTATATTCTCCGGTTGATATATTATAATCGTTCAAATGGGTTATAGTTATTGTTAACGTATCACCGTTGGTAGTATAAGTACCTTTTTGGTGAGAGATATCGTCAGCTCGATATTCAAAATTACCATTATTAAAGATAAAAGCTATTTCCCAAAAATATTCTTCATATGTACATCCTTCTTCACATTCAGGATACCCGCCGCAGTCAGGATAATTATCGCATTCCGTCCAACTATAAACACCATCTTCCCCGACCCATGTTCCATTAAGAGCCGTATCTGCATTTGAGCCATCATCGCAGCCAACGACTGCCATTGCGAACACCAGCATAATTGCCAATATTCCGAACATTAATTTCCTGCTTTTCATTGTTTTCTCCAGTAAACTTAAAAATAAATCTATCCATAACATGGATTATAACTGTAATAGTTACATTATTATCATATTATGTCAATTGTTTTACAATTGTTTTTCCATGTATTACAGTTGTTTTTGATTGATTTACAGAGTTTTAAAATAACTAAGATAAAGGTTATGCTGATATATGACTCATTTTCAAAGAAAATTTATCGAAAATCTACGGTTTTTACGAAAAAGAAAGGGAATAAGTCAGTTAAAAATGTCCGAAATGGTAAATATTTCCCCAAATTATCTAAATGCGGTAGAAAACGGTAGGAATTTCCCATCCCCGGAGGTAATTCAATATATTTCTGATGCTCTGGGAGTAGCGCCATATCAATTATTTTTAGAATATCCGTCAGAAGAAGCGCCTATCAATACTATGGTATCGGATTTAATAACAGCGAAGCAACGGCTTATAAAAGAAATAGACGAGCTTATTAAAAAACATGTAAACGAATCGTAGCGGTGGAGAAAAATTATTTACTCACTTTTGAGGTTTTTCCATAAATCATTTAATCCCTCTTTCTCACGACAACCTTCTTCTTTCCTTTAAACCCCACCGCCGCGCACCGCGAAATAGTTTTAAAAATCGGACCTTCTCCGATTCAAAGACTGACTTTTAAGGTAAGGTAAATTTACTGTTCAACCACATACGCTTCTATTGCTTCTGAATAGCCTTTAACAGTAACGTCTTTTCTTTCAGGAAAATTAAATATATCTTTTACTTTTTCCTTTACATTCGCCGTTACCAAGATGCCTCCAACAGGAGCGTTGCCTTCCATACGCTGAGCGAGATTTACGGCGGCTCCTATTACCGTATATTCGATTCTCGTTTTACTGCCGAGATTTCCTACAATAACTTTACCTGTGTTTATTCCCACGCGGACAAAAAGATCGATTCCGACAATAGGTTTCCATTTTTCCGCGAGAGAACACACTTTTTTCTGCATCGCGATTGCCGCTTTTACGCATTGTTCCGTGTGGTTGGGGACTTCAAAAGGATCGCCGAAGAAAGCGAGAATTCCGTCTCCCATAAATTTATCAACAGTTCCGCCGTGAGCAAAAAGAATTTCCGCCATGCTTTCAAGATATTCATTCAGGAACCTATGAACATCTTCGGGGCTTTTATCCGAGCTCCACTTTGTAAAACCTGAGATATCTGAAAAAAGAATTGTTAATTCTTTGAACGCGGGTTTTAAATCGGTTTTCTTTTCTTTCATGATACGCTGGGCGAGAGCGTGAGGAAAATACCGCGAAAGAGCGTTTTGCAGCAATAACTGCTGTTTGTACCGCATAAAGAGCCTGGAAAATAATACGCTTATCCATAAAAATAATAATAATAAAAACGGAAACGCAAACCATGGCGCTGTCGCGCCTGCTGTCCACCTGTGCATCGTAAGCAATGAAAAACCAATAACCGTCACAAGAAAACCAAGTTGGAAAAACATTTCTTTCTTTATATTAATAAACAAAAAAGACACGGATAATAAAACAATTAATACAAGTATTTTATAATTCCGCGGATTGTTTCTTATAAAAGACCCGTTAATAAAGTAATCTAGAATTCCGCCCAGAACTTCAGCGTGAAGACCTGACAATGGATACAAGCTTTCAAAAGACGTAGGACCGAAATCTTTTTGACTGGTGCTTATTTCCGCAAGAAGAGCGATTTTTCCGTTTAGATCCGAAAAAACTTCATCGAACGCATCGTCGTCATATTTGGCTGACGCGATTTTATGAAAGGGAATTCGATTTTTCTGATCAGCCCAGTTTTCTGTATAAGGAACAAGAACATTGCCGTATTCATCTATCGGAATGCGAATTATTTCATCATCAGATAACGGAAGGGAAAGGAATTCTCCGGCTTTTAATTCGATGGTTTCAGGCGGAATGTCCCAATACAATACACCCGCTGCAAGCGGCAAGGATGGAATATATCCGTCTTCCCATTTGTATAAAAGCGGAACGCGTCTGTAAATGCCGTCAGGATCGGGCATTACGTTTATGAACGCTATCTGCGCCGCGGCATTCGCGATGGAAGGGATCGGGAGCAAAAATGATTTTGCCTTCGGGATTTTACCTTCTTTAATTACATTTACGCGCCATATATGCCTTTCCAGTAAAGTTTTCTCTTCGTTTGTTAATTCTTTGTACGGCATATTGGGCTGATTAAAAAGTTCTTCGCTGACAGCAAGAGCGGCTATTACCGCGTTTCCGGCTTCTTCAATCGCGTCCGCGAAAGCGCCGTCATGGCTTTTTTCATAGCGAAATAAAAAATCAAAAAAAACTGAAGCGTTAGAGTCGTTTAAAACTTCGATAATATCGGCAAATGCTTCCCGCGTATCCAGTGATTCGCCGAGTATATCGATGCTTGAATCATTTAAATCGATAGAAGCGATAAAGGGACTTTTTTCCACTTTGTCTTTGACAACGCGGGAATTAACGCACGCGTCATAAATTACAGTATCCCAATAGCGCGTAACGCCCGCCGCAGCCAGCAGGTAAACCGCTAAAACAGAAACAGTTAATATTATCGCAAAAAAGATAAGTTTTTTAATGACGGATTGCAATTGCTCTAACATATATATTTTTTCCCGAGAATCTTGTAACATACTGCTGTGTGGAAGCTCCCCTTGTTGTTCCTCCGCTTTGAATATATGAACTTGCGGGCTCTCCAAGTCTTGAAACGCTGTTTTGCAAGCTGACAACTTCGCGGCGCAGGTTATTACCCGTCTGTCCTGAATCCGGATTTCTTTCAAACTCCTGGATAAGTCTTTCAAGATTTGCCTGTCTTTCAAGGCTTAGAATTACATAAATTGTTTCTGTTCCCGAAGGCTCCTCAATCTCCGCCGGTCCGAAATCCATCCCCTGTCTGGTTACCAATTCATTAAATAAAATACTTATTTTTTGCCCGGAATCATACAAAATAATATAACAATACGCGTTTGATTCCGGCTGAATTGTAAATTTAATAAACTCTCCCGTCTGCATTCTTATAACCTGGGAAATTTGAACCGGTTCAAGAGAATTTCGATCGCTTCCTTTTTGGAAATTAATACTCCATGCTAAATCCTGAGCTTGTATACACGCGCATATAATAAAAAAAGTGAACGATGTTATAACTTTTTTCATGTTTACCTCCGTTTATGATAAATATACCGCAGTTTTGGTGAATTTTCAATCCATAACAACAAACGCAGCCCAAAAAAACGGTGAATTAAAACGCAAGTCGGATCTCAGTTTTTGCTGCGCTTCCCTGAATGCTTCCTGTTTGCTCATTCCCGAAAGCCAGTTTTCGTAAAACGCGCTCATAAGTATTGATGTAGCGGTGTCGTCAACTTCCCAAAGACTCATGATAAGAGTCTGCGCGCCGGCAAGCTTAAAGGCCCTCTGTAAACCGAACACGCCTTCCGAGTTATCAACTTCACCTAACGCGGTTTCACAGGCAGAAAGCACAACGATCTCGGCTCCCAGCAGGTTAAGCATCGCGACTTCTTCCGCCAGCAAGACGCCGTTCTGAGCGCCTTCAACGGCGTTTTCAGCCAATGTGTTCGCTCCGGAAAGAATTAATCCTGAACGCCTCAGCGGATTTTCTGATTCAATCCTCGGTTGTTCGCCTGTTCTTGATCCGCGATCATCAAGATTTTTTTGAATATTCCGGTTAAAAAAACCGTGAGTCGCTAAATGAATTATATTTATCTTTCTTCCGTTAAGAGCTAAAAACGATTCTTTGTTTCCCTTGGCTTCGCTGTACAAAGTAACAGGTATTCTTTTAATTTCTAGTATTTGCTGTATCTCTTTGCTTTCTATGCCGGTAAACGGAAGATAAGTCCATATTTTTCTTCCGGTATTTTTTAAATAATCAGAAGTATCCGCTTTTCCAATACCTCTTGTCTGAGCCGCTCCTGATCCGGCGTAAACAAGCGCTTCATTCAGAATATTTTCCGCATCTGTATCGTAATCAAGCCCTCCGTAGACAACCGCTGAATCCGGCGTCTTTTCATTGCGCGTTTTTGAATTAACAACTTCACGGGTACTTGAAACAAGATTCAAATTGTAAACATCCATAAGCCGTTTTTGACTGTCTGAAGGAACCGGGATCGCGTTAAAACTAACTTTATACAGAAGGCCTGAAGGGGAGTAAAATATTGTACCGGCGCCGTCTAATTCTTTTTCAAGAGGACGCCAAATTTCTTCATAAAGAGCGATACCGTTATCGTTATACAAAACTTCTGCCATATCATCAGGATGCATTCCTTCCAGAGGTTTAAAGAAAGAAGTTAATACATTTTCTTCACATAACGGCACCCACACAGGAGACTCCATGCCCGGACGCAGAACAAGAGCCGCGTACCGGGTTCTATTTGTCCAGCCTTTATCGTAAACATCAAAAGAAACAAACTCAACTGCGGCTTCGTCCGGCTGTAAATTATCACGTATGTTTTTCCAGTTCAATTTCAAGTCCTTCTGGAAGTCACTGAACGCGGATGATGATTGAGTGAGAGACCTGTCAAGAACTTCAGCTTTTTCTTCAAGGCTGCGGACGTACGCTTCACTGCCGCCGCTTTGACTCAAAATGCTAATTTGCTGCCGTAATCCGCCAAGCTCTTCAAATTGATTAATAAGGTTTTGATTTCCTGAAGCGTAAATTGAATCCCGCACTGCGTTTGTTGTACGCAATAGAAGCCCCTTGGAAAAAAGCGCGTTATCGTAATTAAGAATATTGCTTTCTGATACCGGATGATGAAAGGAGAGAGAATAACAAATTTCAAAGGCATCCGCGTTCGCGTTCCAGTAATAATTGCGCTGCTGCTCTGACATAAATGAAAAATATCGGTTTATTTGATCCGTATTCCGCTGATTTGCTTCCTGTTTACACGCAATGGCCTTACCGTAATCATTCACGGCCAAATAAATAACATACAAATTATTAAGCGACGTAACATAATCAGGATGATTTTTACCAAGCGTTTTTTCTTTGATACTTATTGATTCAAGATAATATTTTTCCGCTTTAGCATAATCGCCTGTTTTATCATATAACGACCCGATATTATTTAATAACGTAGCGTAAGAAGGATGCTCTTTGCCCTGTGTTTTTTCCGTAATACCTAACGCTTCAAAATAATATTGTTCCGCTCTTTCATAACCGCCTACGCTGAAATATAACGCTCCCAAATTGTTCAATGAGTTGGCATAATCAGGATGTTCTTTTCCAAGCGTTTTTTCATATATATACAGCGCCCGCAATGAATACTGTATGGATTTTTCATAATCGCCTGTGTTATTGTATAACACTCCAAGATTGTTTAACGATACCGCATAATCAGGATGCTCGTTCCCTAGAAATTTTTCGTGAATATCAGCCGCTTCCAGAAAATAACGTTCTGCTTTTACAAAATCATTCATGCGGAAATACAGCATTCCCAGATTATTTAAGGAGACAGCGTAATCAGGATGATTTCTGCCGTGTGATTTTTCCATGATATCCAAAGCTTCAAAATAATATCTTTCAGCTTTTTCGTAATCGCTCATGTCTTCATATAAAGCTCCAAGATTATTCAGGGATAAAGCATAATGAAGGTGATTAGGTCCATGAATTTTTTTCCACGTTTCTGAAGCTTCAAGATAATACTGTTCAGCTTTTAAGTAATCACCCATGTTATTATATAAACATCCAAGATTGTTAAGCGCCGAAGCGTAATCCTGATGATTCTTGCCGGATATTTTTTCATAAATACCCAGAGCTTCCGTAAAGTATTGTTCAGATTTATTATAATCACCCAGAAAATCATATAACGATCCAAGATTATTCAAGGATTGCGCGTAATCGGTATGATTCTTTCCTGATGTTTTTTCTCTGATACTTAATGATTTTAAAAAACACTGTTCGGATTTCACGTAATCGCCGGCATCTTTATACAAGCCTCCTAAAATATTTAAAATCAGCGCATACTCGGGATGCTCATCTCCCAATATTTTTTCTTTGATGTCCGCGGCTTCAGCGCAGTATCGAATAGCAGAATTATAATCATTTATGCTGTTATACAAGGAACCTAAAGAAAACAAAGGTACGCTTCTTAAAGCCGGAATGCCGGGAGCAAGCCTGTTAAAATTTTCAATTACATTTTTATAAAAAGTGATTTTGTCATCAAAATCCAGTTCTTCTTCGCCGAGAACAATTTTATAAAACGAATCAAGCGTGTTTTCTATTTGCCGGAAAGTTCTCGCAATGCCTCTCCACCACTGTGTATTTTTAAAATTATCAAGATCGTCATCCTGGCTCATCCAAATAAAATTAGTGAAACCAAACAAGACAGCTTTATTCATATATTTTACAGCGTTATCTAAATCTCCCCTGACCGAGTATACGCATGCAAGATTATAATAAGCGATTTCATTTACGCTGAAGCGTTTGTCGGCTTCCAAAAGCCAATGCATAGCGTTATTAAGCTCCGGTCTGTCATCAGGTATGCCCAAGTACGCTATTCCCAAATATTCCACGGGAAGAATTTCATCAGGTTTTAATTCATGCATTCGTTTAAGAAGGAGAACAGCAGAATCAAAATCACCTGTTTCAAAACACGCGTCTGCCTGATCTGATAATGAATTATATTCACGCTGCGCTCTGTCTTCCGCGATTCCGCCCGCGAAACCTGTTCCGTTTATAAAAAGAATAAATACAAAAGCTAACGAAATAATTTTTGCTTTCATTTTAATCTTTCTTTTTAACAACAACTCTTTTGCCGCGCGGACGCTCTGCGCCGCGGCTTCTGTCACCGCGATCACTTCCATGTTCACTCCTGGGTTTTCTATCGCCGCGATCTCTTCCGCGCTCGCCTTTAAAGCTTCTCTCTCTGTGTTCGCCGCGTTCACCGTCCCGCGCATTTCGCCGACTTCCGTTACTTCTTTCACCTCGTTCGCCGCCGCGCTTATCTTTGAAATTTCTATCGCTTCGCTCTGCGCCGCGTTCGCTTCTTTCTCCGCGTTCGCTGCGTTCACCATCGCGCGCAATTCTTCGGCCGCCGCTGCTTCTTTCACCTCGTTCACCGCGTCCCCTGGCTGGTCTTTCTCTAACTGGTCTTTCTCTGTGTTCGCCGTTATCATCGCCTCTTTCTTCACGCTTGTCTTCGCTTGATGCTTTAGCCGCGCGTTTGGCGCTGCCTGTGTGGCGTTTCTCCCGCATGGCTTTTTCAAGCACTTTAAGAGATTCGTCAAAGCCTTTTAAAAATTCCTGTAAATCATCCGCAAATAAAATTACAGATTGACGATCAAAGCCGCCCGAATCGCGATTTTTGCTTTCAACAATGTTAAGGTAAAGATCCCCCATCCTGTTTTCCTTAACATTGAAAAAATACGTCCTGTTAGGTAATATAACTTTTTCAGAAAATATTTCGCCTCGTATACCCATTTTTTACTCCTTATTAAAAACCCTGTTCATTTAACATCTCCCGGGCGCACTGCTCAGGTTAAAACCTTCGCGCATTTATCATCTCATTGACTTTATTCTGCGCCACGCCTTCTTGCATATTTCATCCACACGCTTCGCGTGCAGGCTTGGGCGCCCATTCTATTTTCCTTAACATTGAAAAAATACGTTCTGTTAGGTAATATAACTTTTTCAGAAAATATCTCGCCTCTAATACCCATATTATTCTCCTTTCACTCCCAACTCTTCACTCCTCACTTCTAACTCCTAACTACCATCCGCTTCCATTATCATACAACGCTGCCAATCAAGCAACCACCGTTCAACAGACGCGTCGCTTCCCGATACATCCGCCATTATGCGAAAGACGGGCTCTGTCGCCGAGCCTCTCATCCAGATATAGGCGGTTTCCCTGTCTTCTTTATCATAGAAGATGATTTTGAACCCTCCCCTTCCTGCTTCGCCAAAACGATTCAGATTACGCTTTTCCGCCGTTCCGTTATATGCAATGGCTTCCCATTTATAAAAACCAAAGCGCGTTTTTAGTTCGTCTTTGCGCTCTTCCCATTCCCGTAAAAAAACTATCTGGAAGCGGTCTTTAAGTATAGCATGATCTTCCGTTTTGATGCGCAGGATCGCGTCTTTATGGTACACAGGAGTTGTAATAAACTGCGGCAGGCTCGTGATAATATCTGAAAGATTAAAATCATTCTTGTATTTTTCTGTTTGTTTTGAATATTTGCACCAAATTTCAAAAAGTCCCGGCTGGGTAACGGTCGAACGAATCGAAAGCATTTTCGCGATTGCCATAACTGTATTGAGCGGATCGCGCACTGCGGAAGGGTGGGTAATGTTTCCGCCGGCGGAACCTTCGCCGAGGATACGCACAATATAGCCTTGCCCGCGCAGGTTACGCGCAAGAGTGACGACATTCGCTTCGCCTACTTCGGCGCGGAAAACTGAGATGCCGAAAGCTTCGGCTATTCTGTCTATTCTCATCGAAGTCGGATCGTTTACAGCGATTGCGGCTTTAAAAAGAGTGATTCCTTCGCTGCCGTAAGAATGTTCAAACGCATAAACAAGGCAGGAAAGTTCCGCGGCACAGGCGAGAGCAAAAACTTCCTGCGCTTCCAATGCGCGCGCTTTGTTGATCGTATCGTCCCATATAACAAGGTTGCCGCGATCGCCGTCGCAATCAGGAACATAACCCAAAACAAAAGACGCATCTCGCGCATGAGCTTCTTCCAGCAGTCTTTCGCACGGCTCAAGCGATTCGCCCTCCGGCACAATGCGGTGGCTGATTTCACCGGGTTTATCATTGAGGCTCTCAAATTTTAAGCCGAGCGATGTAAAAAATTCCCTGTCGACAGAAACAGTCCGCGCGCTTCCGTTAAAATCGCAGACAATTCCCAGCGGTTTTTTGGAAAGATTTTCTTTAAACGTATCCGCGATTTTTTCATTGCTGTCCCAGACAACTTCATTACAGAAATTATAGTAGGTTTTGTAAGCTTCAAGCTTAAGAGAAGAGTTCACACGGAGACACAGAGACACGGAGGAATTAATCTTTGTGATAATTGATTCTATTTTTTTTACGCAATCTTCATTTTTTATGAACGAATTAAATTCAACGATTAATTTGTTGGATTCTTCTGCCGGCAGAACGCCGCCGTCTGTAAGGCCGAATTTTAATCCGTTGTGTCCAACCGGATTGTGACTCGCGGAAACATAAATAAAACCCGCCATTCGTAATGGTTCGTGTGGTTCGCAGTAAAAATTCTTCGACCTTGCCCATGCCATTATTTCAGGCGCGGCAACAACTCCAACGTACCGGACTTCACAGCCGTAATCCAGCAGCACAGGCATCATCGCTTCGATAATTGCAACGCCTGTAGGTCTGGTATCAGTTCCAAGTAATATTGCCGGCTTATACTCTTCACTCCTCACTCCACACTTCTCACTCTCAAGATATTTTGCAAAAACATGCGCGGCGGCGGCTGAGATTATTTTATGCGCTTCAGAAATTTTTTCGTTTTTACTTTCTTCGTCACCGTCTGCGGCAAAGACTCCCCGCCAGCCGGAAGCCGAGAGGATCATTTTACCGAGAGCTGCGTCAATATCTTCCGCGAAAACCATGGAATAAGTATATGCCTTTCTTTATATTAATACTATATAAAGACCTGTCCCCTGAAGCCTTCCAATTATAATGCCTGCCTTTATGCCTCATATTTTAAAAATTTTAAAGGGTGTTTTTGCGCAGATTAATCCGAAAAAAAAGGTGTATTTTGTCCTGATCATTTTCTGTTAAAAGGCATTTTTATCTCTTTTTATTTATTCATACGAGGTGTGTTTTGCCCAGCCTTACTTTCCTAGATTAAAATTAAAGGGAGAATACATAATGTCAGAATTAAACATAATACAAAAAAGAGAGTTAGAACCGATAATGTTAATAGCCAACAGAATAGCAAAACATTATGAAAAATCAGCAAATTGTATTGCTCTTGTAATCAAACCGAAAGCGAATAATTTTGACTGTATCTGCGGCGGCTGCAATGACAAAATGTGTCCGCAGCTGCACATGGAAGCAATTGACAAGGCGCGCCTCCTCGGCGGCTCGTACATTTATTTATGTGCGCGCGGACTTGTTTACTGGACAAGCCCTTTTTATTCAGGAGAGCGATACGCGGGAGCGTTTATTTCAGGCGGATTAAAAGAGACAGAGAGAGACAGCGTAAGGGTAAGATCGCTCGCTCAGTTAATCCTGATCTGCGCGAATCAAATATCCAGAATGAGTTTTATCAAAAAAAATGTGTACGTCATAAAAACAGAAACAACGCCGAGGCCTTCTGTAAAACCGGAGAATACAAAACCTGACATGGAAAATAATGTCTGCCCTCTGGACATGGAAAGAATGCTGCTTGCAAGCCTTCGCAGAGGAGATAACACCGAAGGACAAAAAATACTGGTCAAGCTGCTCAAGATTATTTATCTTGATATTAAGGGCAATTTTCATGATATCCAAAGAATGTCTGCCTTCAAGATGAAAGCGTTGGAACTTGCGGTGTTACTGTCAAGAGCGGTTGCGAATCCGAATGATATTAAGGATGACGCCGATCTTGAAGCGGCAAGCCGGTGCTTTAAGAAGATTGAGGAGAGTTCGACATTTGAAGAGATTACCGGCATCCTTTGCGCGATTACAGAAAAAATGTCGGAAAAGATTTTTTCTTTTCATGGAGTCCGGCATTTTTCGGCGCTTAGAAAGGCGGAACGTTTTATCTGGATGCATTACACAAAGAAGCTGAGCCTTAAAGAAATTGCCGAAGCATCCGGGTTATCAGCGCCTTATTTTAGTACGGTGTTTAAGGAAGAGATGGGAGAAAATCTCTCAAACTACCTTAACAGGTTAAGAGTTGAAAAGGCGGCGGCTATGCTGATTGCAACTGATTTGTCAATTAGTAAAATAGCGGAGTCCTGCGGTTTTGAGGATCAAAGCTGGTTCTCAAAAATATTTAAGAATAATACCGGTTTTACCCCTGGTAAATACCGGGAAATCGGCATCCATGCGTCTGCATCTGTGCCGGGTGAATAAATAATTAGGGAGAGTTTTTTGCAATAAATTGACAAAAAATGAGGTAATTATTATGAGAGAAAACAACGGAATGACCATGGTTAACAGCAATTCAATGAATATACACGCTGAAAAATGGTTAAATGACGAAAACCTGATGGAAAAAGCTGAAAAAATCATGTTTGACTATAATCAGGTCACCGGAAGCAGTATTTGCATATATAATAATGCATATAAACCGCAGTTTCCCGACAGATGCGGCAAAGATTTAAACCCCGAAAAGAATATTTGTCCGTATTGTACAATCAGAAACAAACAGGAAGCGTTTCCATGCCATGAAATGCATATAAACGCCATAAAGGAAGCGAATAAAAAAGGCGTGTGTAATATTTATAAATGCCGCCTTGGTTTGTTATTCTGGACAAGTCCCATATACGTTGAAGGCGTTTTTTCAGGCGCAATCAGGGGATCAGGTTTTTTAGCAGAAAGGCAGAAAACTGTTGACATTTTCCAAAATTCCAATGATACTTTTGTTATGTGCAATAGTGAAATGTCAAATGACGAATTTAAGGAGCGCGTCAAATCAATGCCGGAAGCGGACGGAGAAAAAGTCCAGTCTCTGGGTGAGATGATGCAGCTATGCGCGGAATCTCTGAGTACAGGAAGCGAAGATCATCATGAGACAGTTAGGCGTAGAGCCCAACAGCAAGAGGCAATATCAAAAATTATTGATGAGCTGAAACTGCAATACTCGAACAACGCTGAGAAACTTGGTTATCCGCTGGAAAAGGAAAAAATGCTGTTGTCAGCCCTTCGCAAAGGCGAAGGCATTGATGCAAAGAAAATTTTATACGAATTGCTGGCAATGTTATTTTTTGTAAATCCTGGTCAATTTAAATACGTTCAATTGCGAGTAATTGAACTGGTTGTTTTAATTTCCAGAGTAGAAGTAAGTCCCGTACAAAGCGGGCAGCTCTCCATGGAAATAAACAGTCAAAATTTAAGATTGGTGCAGGAAGCCAAAACGATCGAAGAGCTGACTGATATTCTTGATAACATCATAGACAGAGTATCGGGTACCATTTCTTCATTCAGAGGAATTCCTCACGCGGCCGCTTTAAGAAAAGCTGAAAATTTCATAATGGAAAATTACACAAGAAAGATCAGCTTAAAAGAAATTTCCGCGATAGCCGGACTTTCTCCTCCGTATTTCAGCACCATCTTCAAGGAAGAAATGGGCGAAAATCTTTCCAAATACCTTAACAGGTTAAGGGTAGAAAAAGCTAGCCATCTCCTGCTTGAAACCGATATGTCTCTCTCCGAAATAGCGGCCTGCTGCTGCTTTGAAGATCAAAGCTGGTTCTCAAAAATCTTCAAAGCGTACACCGGCATAAGCCCCGGAAAATATCGCAACCAAGGCGGCGGAATTGTAAAAGACATCGGAGATAATAATCTTTCGGAAGGTCTGCGCAAAACGATGAAAGCCTGAGCTATCCAGCACTTAATTTAAGTGCTGGATAGGTTAATCTCATGCGTCCGGAGCCGGAACAATCGCCAATTCTGTTTCTTTGTCGAAGTACCGCGCCTTTTCCATTCTGGGGACAAAGACAGTGGAATCGCCGACATTGAAAATATGGTTAGGCTCTGTGCGGGCAACAAGCGGCTGTTTTTCGGTGGTTAACCAAAGATGGATGTCCGCGCCCAAAGGCTCAACTACAGTTACTTTAACGGTCATGCTGTTGGGAGCGTCTTTATCGGAATAAGTCAAATCTTCCGGACGAATACCAAAGAAAACTTCCTTGCCGATATAAGGCTTAAGATATTCAATATGAGAACCGTCAGCCTTAATTTTGAAGGAACCTTCATCCAGCACGATAGAACTTCCTTCTTCTCTTACTCTTACGTTGAGGAAGTTCATCGGAGGCGATCCGATAAATCCGGCTACGAACTTGTTAATGGGATGGTTGTAGAGGAATAACGGCGCTCCAATCTGCTGGATTTTTCCGTCTTTCATAACAACAATTTTATTCGCCATGGTCATAGCTTCAACCTGGTCGTGGGTTACATAAATCATGGTCGCGTTCAAGCGAAGGTGGAGGTCTGAAAGTTCCGCTCTCATCTGTACGCGCAATTTGGCGTCAAGGTTGGAAAGAGGTTCGTCAAAGAGGAATACCTTTGGGTTACGAACGATAGCGCGGCCTACCGCAACACGCTGTCTCTGACCGCCGGAAAGAGCCTTGGGTTTGCGGTCAAGGAACTTCTCGATATCAAGAATACGGGCGGCGTCGTTAACGCGTTTTTCAATTTCGGCTTTAGGTACTTTTTTGATTCTAAGACCGAATGCCATGTTTTCATAAACTGACATGTGCGGATAAAGAGCGTAATTTTGGAATACCATGGCGATATTCCTGTCTTTCGGCGGAACATCGTTCATTTTTTCGCCGTCAATGAGAAGTTCACCTTCGGTGATGTCCTCAAGACCGGCGACCATTCTGAGCGTGGTTGATTTACCGCAGCCCGAAGGTCCTACTAAAACGACAAATTCTTTGTCCTCGACTGTAATGTTGGCATTATCAACCGCTTTGACACCGCCGTCATACACCTTTGAAATACTTTTCAATACTACATCTGCCATACGCTGGCCTCCCTGTTTTTTCCGGCTGTTATAAGCAGCCAGAGGGTTATTTTATGAGCTTAGAATACCACAAATTTGAGGTTTTGTCAATTAAAAGGCATAAAAAAAGACGATGTGCCTGGACGTCAGGGTTTTCACCCTATGCACACCGTCTGTAATTAGAGAGGATTTCCCTCCCGGTATTAAATTATCGACTGAATTTACTTAGGACTTTAGCCTAAAAAAAGAGTTCTTAGTGTTCCCCGGCGTTTTGGCGGGAAATATTTTTGTTAATTTTGTCTGTATTCGCTTAAAAATGCGCCTAGTCTCTTCATGGCGTCTGTCAAAGTATCTTTGTCCGGCAGGAAAACAACGCGGAAATGGTTGGGTTCTTTCCAATTAAAACCTGTGCCGTGAACAAGGAGCAGGTGCTTACTGCGGAGAAGGTCCAGCATGAACTTTACGTCGTCTGTTATATTGAAGCGTTTGACATCAACTTTAGGGAAAAGATAAAGCGCGCCCTTGGGTTTTACCGCGGTAAGACCCGGAATTTGACAGACCATATTGAACGCCGTGTCTCTCTGCTCGCGCAAACGTCCGCCGGGAAGAATCAAATCTTTAATGCTTTGATAACCGCCGAGAGCGGTCTGAATGCCCATTTGAGAAGGCATGTTGGGACACAAGCGCATGTTGGCAAGCATATCAAGGCCTTCAACATAGTCGGCAGCTATTTTCTTGTTACCGGAAAGAACCATCCAGCCTGCGCGAAAACCGGCGGCGCGCCATGCTTTGCTTAAACCGTCAAAACTGATTGTAAGAACATCCGGCGCAATCGTAGACATGGGGATATGAACCGCGTCGTCATAAGTTATACGTCCGTAAATTTCGTCAGCGTAAATGATAAGCTCGTTTTCTCTGGCTATTTTCGCTATTCCTTCAAGAATACCGCGATCGTAAACCGCGCCTGTAGGGTTATTGGGATTAATCACGACAATTGCTTTGGTTTTGGGCGTAACTTTTGATCGTATGTCATCTAAATCCGGATTCCAGTCCTGGGCTTCGTCGCACAGGTAATGAACAGCCTTTCCTCCGGCGAGAGTGGCGGCGGCTGTCCACAATGGGTAATCCGGCATCGGAATGAGAACCTCATCCCCGGAATCCAAAAGAGCCTGCATCGACATTGATATAAGCTCGCTCACTCCGTTGCCGATAAAAACATCTTCTATGCGGACGTCCATTACTCCCTTGGATTGAAAATCCTGCATGACCGCTTTCCGCGCCGCAAAAAGCCCGCGCGAATCGCCGTAAGCCTGAGCGTTCGATAAATTTACAATTATATCGTGGACTATTTCATCCGGCGCGTTAAGCCCGAAGGAAGCGGGGCTTCCGACATTCAGTTTAATTACTTTAAAGCCTTCTTCTTCAAGCCGTTTTGCTTCTTTTAAAACAGGGCCTCTTATTTCATAACAGACATTTTCAAGCTTTGCGGATTTTTCTATTGTTCTCATACATTGTCCTCATCGCGCGGAGCGTTTCGCTGCGAATTGCGCCTGTCGCCCGTCCGCCTGTCACTGGTATACCTTTTATCCGACCGCCTGTCTCCCTTGCGTCTTTCGCCGGCGCGTTTTTCTCCGGGTTCAGCAGCAGTTTTTTCTTTAACAATTTCGGCTACAGGCTCTTTATCTTTGTTAAAAAGCCATTTTCCGGTTTCATCAACATATTTCCTTATAATGGCGATGTGGATATCGGTTCCGTATTTGCCTGTTTCTTTTTTCCAGTTTTCGATATTTTTTAACGTATCTAAAATACGCTGACGGCCGGATTCGGCAGCGCCGCGGCATTCGGCGGGTTTTAACGAATACTTTTCGATTGAGCGGTTAAGAAAATACGCTGAAAGACCTGTTATCATCGCATTGTTTGATGAGACCGCGAGAGACGAAAACTCAGGTTCGGCCGTATTAAAAGCTCCGGCTAAAAGGTGTGAAAAACCGTAAAACCAGCGAAGCCATTGCTGATCCTTCCCTTTGCTTTTTTCCATCTGTGTCTTGAAAAAAGCCGCAGCCTGACCGTAATTGCCGCTCAGGATTCTTGCGGAACCGAAAACAAGAGCGTATTTGTTAACAACCGAAGGCTTTGTGAGTATTGCCTTGCTTTCAAGCTTAATAACTGATTGAAAATCAGAAATAACAAGGTAAGAACTTGCCAAAAGCCGGATAAACCGGGGTTTGTACTGCTTTTTTACATAAATCTTTTGCTCCAAATAATAGGCTAAAGCAGGCCAATCTTCTCGCTCTAAAAGCGAAAGAAGCCGATAATTAAGGAAGAAAAATGTGCAAATAAAGACGAGGATCAGCACGACAAAGGATAAAAACGGTATGACGAAGCCCCAGATATTCATTATTGTGAACTCGGTCCTTTCCAGCAGCCTTGGTAAAAAGACGGTGAACAATATTATAATAACGGCTATAATGGAAAAAGCTATTATTAAGTATTTGAACTTCAACGGAAACACTCCTATAATATCTATATGGAATGATAAAAGAAAGATTATGTTGCGTCAATGCAGGGAGATGGAATGGCAAATTTTCTGTTAAAGGAAATACAACACGACAGTTTTTTCACAAAAAACACCTATCTTGACAAGGGATTTATCATTACAGCTCCGGAAATGCCGTTTTCCGAAGACCTGGTTAATGTTCTGGAAAAGTGGAGTTTCAAGTCAGTATACAGCGAAGGCGAAAAAAGCAACGAATACGCCGCAGTAAAAGAATCTGCAAGTTTTGTAGCCCAGGACGGAGCGGTCGCTCTTAATCAGCTGACTGACGGCGACAAGCTCCAGAAGGCCGAAGAGTTCTATTCGTCATTCCTTTTCTATGTAGAGAACATGTTTGTAAAAGCGTCTGTGTCGGATGAACTGGACGAAAAAGGCATCACTGATAAAATTAGGGATATGGTTGATTACATTAGGGACGAGCGCCGTTTTATAATGAGGGTATTGAAAAATATCGAACCCGCGCCAGGAAAAAATTATCTTGCAACCCATTCTGTGCGCTCAACCATTATATCAATAATAATCGGGACATATCTGAAACTTCCAAATTACCGTCTTATTGAGCTTGGAGTGGCCGCGCTTATGCACGAAGCGGGCATGTTAAAACTGCCGTCGAACACATACCTGAGCCAGAGAGCGTTAAGCGCCGCGGAGCAAAAAGCGATTTTAACTCATCCCATTCTTGGTTACAGCATGTTAAAAACATTTAACTTCACTCTTCCGGTTTGTCTTTGCGCGCTTGAACATCATGAACGCGAAAACGGAAGCGGTTATCCGCGCAAATTAAGCGGCGATAAAATCAGCCTTTATTCAAAGATAATAGCGGTCGCATGTTCCTACGAAGCTCTTAATTCCAAACGGCCGCACAAGGAAGCAAAAGACGGCTACACCGGAATGCTGGAACTTTTAAAAAACGAAGGCAAGCAGTACGACGACACTGTCGTAAGAGCGCTTGTTCTTTCTCTTTCTATATACCCAATCGGCCTGTATGTTCTTTTATCAAATAATAAAAAAGGCCAGGTTGTTGACGTAAACCCTGAGAACCCGCGCTTCCCGATTGTGCAGGTTTTCGGCGAGTTCACCGCGGACGGAAAAGTAAAGATGATGGAAACCGCGCCTAACGCTCTTACAATTGTGAGGCCTTTAAGCCGCGCGGAGATTGACGCTTAAAATGAATTTTTATATATTACGTTTGGTTTTAGCGTCTCTTGGCCTTATTGCAGTAAGCGGCGTGTTTATTCTTTTTATTTCGGCCCTAAGTTTTTGCAGAAAAGCGCGGCTTGAAAAAGAAAAGGAAAAAAAATACAAGGCTGTTTTAAAAACGCTGGAAAATCCGCATAATATTCTGCTTGCCTGCCGCTTATGGAGCAATATTTTTAAAATAATTTCTGTTATTGTCGTTTTTAATTTATTCTTTTTTTCCATGGCTGTGACAGAAAACCCGTATATGGGAGGCCATGCATATCTGACACATACGGTAGACCATACATACGTGAGACAATCTGACTTATTCAAAGAAATCTTTTTTGTAGCATCCATTCTCGTTTTAGGCTTAACAATCACATTGCTCGGAGACGCTCTTCCTAAGTTATTATCGCGCACAAAGCCTGAGAAAATAGCCGCCGCTCTTCTTCCCGTGATGAAATTCTTTTCTTTTTTCATGCTGCCTTTTACATTACCTTCTGTGAAGTTCGCTTCATTTTTTAATTCAAAAACGCATCCGGAAATCGACGATAACAGCTACACGGAAGAAGAACTGCAGGATGAACTTCGCAACACTTTAATCGAAGGAGAAAAATCCGGCGTTGTTGAAAGCAAGGAACGCGACATGGTAGAAGGCGTTTTCTATCTTGGAGATCGTCCTGTCGGCGCTTTTATGACTCATCGCTCGGAAATTCAATGGCTTGATATAAACGCGCCTTATGATGAAATACGCGAAAAAGCAATTGAACACCGCGATCAAAGATGTTTCCCTGTCGTGAACGAGAGAGCGGATGAAATAATAGGAGCTGTTTACCTTGAAGATATAATTCTTGATTACGCGGAGAAGACGCCTTTAGGGTTACGCGCAATAATGAAAAAAGCGCAGTTTGTTCCCGAGACAATGCCTGCGATAAAAGCGTTTGAATCTTTTAAAAACAGTCAATCCAACTTTTTATTTGTAATGGATGAATACGGAGGACTTGCCGGAATTATTTCCATTACCGATCTTTTCGAAGAAATTGTCGGAGAGCTTTCTGTTCCTGTCGCTGATGAAGAACCGCTTTTTCGCCAGGAAGACGGCACCTATCTCGCGGACGGCACTCTTAACATTGATGACGCGGCAAAAGCGCTTTCCATTGTCATAGACGGAGAAGGCGAGTTCCACACCCTCGCAGGTTTAATTCTTCACCTTGCCGGAGAACTTCCGAAAATCGGCGACAGTTTTGAGTATCAGGGGTATAAGTTTAAAGTAGTGGATAAAGACGGCAATAGAATTGATAAACTTTTAATTAGTAAAATTGAATAAAAAAGATTTCACACAGAGACACGGAGAACACAGAGAAGAAGAGGGATTAATGATTGTTAGTTTTGAACAATTGGGAGTTTTATCAAATTTTATCGAGAGATTGATTGAAAGAAAAATAAAAGAGCCAACTGATATACAACGCAAAGTTATACCTCGTCTAATAGCAAACGAAAGTGTTTTTTTTACTTCGGCTACTGGGACAGGAAAAACTTTTGCGTATTTATTACCATTACTTCAAAAATTCCTCTGTGCCTCTGAGTCTCCGTGTGAGATCTCCGGGATTAAATTATTAATAATTGCTCCCACTTTGGAGTTATGCACACAAATCAAAGGAGAGCTTGATTTTCTTTTAACAGGGACTGATGTAAGTTCCGCGCTTGTGATCGGCAGCGTTAATCTTGAAAGACAGATTGAGAATTTAAGAAAAAACAAGCCGGATATTATTGTTGGAAATCCAAACAGGCTGCTTGTTCTTGCAAAGAAAAAAATAATAAAACTTAATAATATAAAAGCGCTTGTTCTTGATGAAGCGGATCGTCTCGTCAGCGATGAAATGACAGACGATACAAATGAACTGTGCAAAATGGTTAAGCGCTTTGCAGGCGGCAAACAGGAAAATGAGGACAAGTTTATCGTAACAGCCTGCTCCGCTACCATGAATAAAAAAAGCAGGGAAAAACTTTTTACCATTCTGGATACAAGCGATATTCAATTTTTAGAATCGGAAGATCATGAAATTTTGCGCGAAAAAATTGAACACTGGGCAATCTTCAGCGAAAAACGCAGAAAGGATCAAACGCTTCGTTCGTTGTTAGCTGCGTTAAATGGAAAGTCAAAAAAATCAAAGGTTAAAATTCTCATTTTTACAAGCAAGGGAGATGAGGCGGCTCTTGTTCTTTCAAAGCTTCAATTTCATCATGTTGCGGCCGCGGGGCTTTTCGGAAAATCAGGCAAAAAACCTGTATCGGGCGCGGAACGCAAGGCAGCCCTTGATTCATTCAAAAAGGGATCAGTTGACGCGCTTATTTCTACAGATTTAGCGGCGCGCGGACTTGACATTGCGGGGATTACGCATGTGGTTGCTCTTGACGTCCCATCCGACAGCGAAGTATATATTCACCGCTGCGGCAGAACAGGGCGCGCGGGAAAACGCGGAACAATGATCACAGTCGGAGATGAAACGCAGATGCGTCTTCTTGCCGCCATGGAAAAAAAATTAAAAATAAAAGTGTATCCGAAAGAACTGCATTACGGTGAAATCTGCGCTCCGCTTCCGTAAGAATATTTTTTCTCCAGTCCTTTAAAAATAAAATTAAAAACCGCGGTGATTACAAGATAAAGAAGCATCGCGGGAATATAAACAAGAGCTGAACCTGTGGATGTTTCAATGCTCCTCATTGCTCTTGTAATGTCAATTAAAGCGATCATCGAAACAAGAGAAACGTCTTTTAGCATCATGATAAATTCATTACCGACAGGCGGAATCAGCCTTTTTATTGACTGCGGAATAATCACAAGGCGCATAGTCTGCGCGTAAGTGAGTCCAAGCGCGCGCGAAGCGTCAAACTGTCCTTTATCGATGCTTAAAAGCGCAGCCCTTATTATTTCCGCGCAGTATGCGGCGCAGTTAAGTGAAAAAGCGATGAAGGCCGCAAAAAAACGGCTTGTAATTGTAAACGGCGGAAAAATTTTCGGAAGAGCGTAATAAATAAAAAAGAGCTGCATTAAAAGCGGCGTGCCGCGGAAAAAGAAAATATAAGAGCCGCACAATCTTCTTAAAAACGCGTTTTTTGACATTTTTCCCAACGCGAGGAAAAATCCTAGAATAAGGCCTGCGCTGACAGAAAGCACAGTTAAAGAAACAGTAATAAGAGCGCCGTTTAAGAGCTGAGGCATCCATGAATAAATTTTTTCAAGCGTTTCCATAATAATAAACAAATTTATAACGGCCGATTTTTATTGTCAATATAATATATACCCACAGCGGATAATATTACGCCGTGGGATTGGAGAGTTTTAAAGAGACAAGAAAAATACATAAAATCAAAATAAAATAAAAAATATTAATTGACAAATAAAATACGCTTAGTTAGGATTTAATTAACGTTTTATATTTTAATTCCAAAACAGGCAGGAGCTGTGGGGGAGAAATGTCACAACCCATACCGAAAATTCCAGAAAGCAGAAACGGCGGAGCAAGCAGTAATTTTCATTTTTTAAGAACAAGGTTAAACCTGCTGTTTACGGAAGCGATGAAGTATCCGATTATTTCCGTCTGCGCCGGCGCCGGTTACGGAAAAACAACCGCTGTTTCTGATTTTGTGCAGGAGTATCAGGCGTCAACTGTCTGGGTGCAGCTCTCTGAGCGCGATAATGTGGGCGGCCGCTTTTGGGAAAACTTTACGCACAGCATGGCTTTAATTAACAACGCGCAATTTTCGGCTTCGATTAAAAAACTCGGCTTTCCGGATACGCAGGAAAAATTACGGCAGTTTACCGATTTGCTTCGCGAGTTTTCAGATAAAAAAATACGCATTATTGTTTTTGACGATTGTCACTATATCGAAAGCCCGGAGCTTATCCGCTTTGTAGAAGAAGGAATTCGCAGTCTGCCTGTCGGTACAACGTTAATATTGATCTCGCGCTCTACTCCGCATATAAACATTGCGCATCTTGCGTCTGCCGGGCGTATTTTTAACATAAGCGAAAACGAGTTAATGTTTACAGAAAATGAACTTTCGCAGTATTTTCGCATGCAGGACATTACGCTTTCTCCTGACAATCTGCGAAAAATTATGCAGGATACCGAGGGCTGGGCGTTTGCGCTTAACTACATTGCGCGCTCATATAAAAAAGCGCCGGGTTACGACGGCTATCTTAGAAACGCGATGAAAACAAATATTTTCCGTTTTATGGAAATAGAAATCTGGCAGACAATTTCCGCGCGTCTTCAGGATTTTTTGGTGCGTCTTTCATTAATAGATCATTTATCTGTTGATTTAATTGCGCTTTTAGCGGGAGCGGATGAACACATCGTTTCGGAACTTGAAAAGCAAAACGCCTATGTGCGCATCGATAGTTATATTAACGCGTTTTTAATTCATCCGCTATTTCTGGAATTTTTGGCAACAAAACAAAATCTGCTTACAGAAAACCAAAAACACGATACATATACAATTGCCGGAACCTGGTGCAACAAGAACGGTTTTAAAATTGACGCGCTTTCCTATTACGAAAAAATTTCAAATTATAAGGCAATTGTTGACATGTTTATGGGTTCATCTTCGCAGATACCGTTTGATATCGCGCGTTTTGCCGAAGTTATTTTAAGAAACGCTCCGCAGGAAGCGTACAATACTGTTATATATCTTGCCTCTACGCATTTGCGCACATTGATATGTCAAGGACTTTCCGAAGAAGCTGATAAAAAAGCCGCATACTATGAAGAAATGTTTTTAAAACTGCCTGATGATCTTCCATTTAAAAGAAGTTCTTTAACCAGCGTTTATTATTGCTGGAGCATTGTACGCGTGGGAATAAACATGAAAGCCGATGTATACGATTTTCATGTTTATATCGAAAAATTAAGCAAATGCTATCCCAAACCGATAGACCCGGGAAATTTAATAGCGCGCTCCCCAAATCCGTGGATATGCGCGGTAAGCGCGCCGAGAAAGGGCTCGCTTTTTGATTATTTAAGCGCGTTAAAACAAAGCGTCGAGAGTCTGTCCAAATGTTATATTTCTTTTGAAAACGGAGAAGACGATCTTGCTCTTGGAGAAATAAAGTTTTATCAGGGCGACATGCAGCTTTCCAAGTCTTTTATTGCAAACGCAATGAATACTATGCGAAGAACAACTCATATGGAAATGTCGCACAGAGCGTTATTCTACACCCTCAGAACCGCGTTTTTTCAGGGAGATTACGTAAAATCAGAAAAAACGTTAAATGACATGAAATTAAATTTAAATAACTTAAAATATTATAACCGTTTTAACGATTACGATGTATCTCTTTGCTGGTATTACTGCGCTGTTGGTCTTCCGGAAAAATCTCCCGATTGGCTTAAAGAAAATTTCTTTCCTTTTATAGGCACAAGGTTTGGTGAAAATTTTGCCAATCAAGTGAGAGCGCGTTACTACTATGCAACGCGGAATTACACTCTCTTGCTTTCGCATATTAATGAGATTAAAAATTACGTTTTGTATCTGTTCTGCAGAATAGAACTGCTTGCAATGGAAGCATGCGTTCATTACAAGATGAAAAATAAAGAAAAAGCGGCTGCTTCCTTTGAAGAAGCGTACAACAACGCGAATCCCAACGGGATAATCATGCCCTTTATAGAGATGGGCAAGGACATGCGCACTTTAACGACTTTTGCCTTAAAAAACACAAAAATAAAAATCCCAAAAAAGTGGCTTGAAGATATTAACAGAAAATCCGCCGCTTATGCAAAACGGCTTTCTTATATTGTAACTGAATATAAAAAGAACTTCGGTCATACTAACATGGGCGTTATTTCTCCCAGAGAAAGCGAAATACTCGCGGACCTTTCTCATGGTCTTTCGCGTCTGGAGATCGCAGAGAGCCGCGGCTTGAGCATAAATACCGTAAAAATGTTAATCAACAGCATCTACATGAAACTTGGAGCGGAAAATCTCGCAGGAGCAATCAGAATCGCGACAGAAAAGAAAATAATTTAAAAATTATATCTCGACAATTCCGTCAAAAATTTTAACGCAGTCGCCTGTCATGTACACTGTTTCATCTGTGTAATTGACAAATAGCTCTCCACCGGGAAGCTGAGCCTTAATGTCTTTACCCTTTTCGCAATGTCCGTTTAAGACAGCGGCTGTTACTGCGGCGCATGCTCCTGTTCCGCAGGCTTGCGTCTCTCCGCTTCCGCGTTCCCAGACGCGTATTTTTAAATGATTAATATCCATGATTTCGACAAATTCAACATTCACTCTGTCAGGAAACAGCGGATTATTTTCGAATAACGGGCCTGTGGTCTGAAGATTTATAAAATCAACGCCGTCGCAGAAAATAACAGCGTGAGGGTTTCCCATTGAAACGCAGGTAATTTCATATTCTTTGCCGCCGATATTTACTTTTTTTGCGATAACGCTTTCTCCGGGAAGATTAACAGGTATTTTTTCAGGAGCCAATTCTGCGTGTCCCATATTTACCTTAACAGACGACACTTTTCCGTTGCTGGTAAAAACGGTTAATTCCTTGATTCCGCTTCTTGTTTCAAGGCGCATGTCACGCTTTTTTACAATGCCGTTATCATATAAATATTTCGCGACACAGCGGATTGAATTTCCCGCCATTGCGCCTTCGCTTCCGTCAAGGTTAAATATTCTCATTCTTGCGTCGGCAATACCGGAGCGCAGGATCAAAATAATGCCTTCGCCGCCTATTCCTTTATGCCTGTCAGATAACAGCGCGGAAAGCGATTCCGGCGAATTGATTTCCATGTCCATACAGTTAATAAAAATATAATCATTTCCGGTGCCGTGCATTTTTGTAAACGGCAGCCTGATATGATCGGCTCTTAAATTGTTAATGTCAACTAACTCGGTGTTTATTTCGCTGTAATCGGAGAGGAGCGAATCCGCGAGCGCGTTAGCTGTATCAATCGAAGTAAGGCACGGAACGCCGAGGGAACAGGCTTTTCTTCTTAATTTTACATCGTCAAGCGCTGGGTCTCTGCCTTTTTCTGATGTAGAAATAATGTAGCTAATCTTTCCGCTTGCCAGAAGCGTTTCGGTGTTAATTTCATGGTTTTCGAAAATTTTATCGATAGGTTCGACTGTAAAACCTTTTTTTTCAAGGAAGCGGGCTGTCCCGCGCGTCGCGTGCAAAGAAAATCCAAGCTTGGAAAATTTCTGTGACATACCGATGATTTCGCCTTTGTCGCCGTCTTTTATTGTTAAAAGCACGCCGCCTGATTTTTTCATCTTGTAGCCTGCCGCCACGAGTCCCTTGTAAAGCGCTTCTTCAAGATTTTTGCCGATTCCTAAAACTTCGCCTGTCGATTTCATTTCGGGCCCCAGGTGCGTATCTAAACCTGCAAGTTTTTCAAATGAAAAGACAGGAACTTTCACAGCGATATACGGAGGTATTTTCGCAATACCGGAAGAACACCTAAGAGCGGATAATTTTTCTCCCGCGCTGACTTTGGTAGCAAGCTCGCACATCGGAACGCCTGTAACTTTGCTGATATACGGAACTGTCCGCGACGCGCGCGGATTTACTTCGATGACATAAATCTCGTTTTCGTATAACACATATTGAATATTTACAAGACCTTTTACTTCCAAAGCCATGCAGATTTTTTTTGTCACTTCAAAAATATTGTCAGCTAACTCATCGTGGATATTAAGCGCGGGATAAACGGCGATACTGTCGCCTGAATGAACGCCCGTCCTCTCAATATGTTCCATGATGCCGGGAATTAATACGTCTTTGCCGTCGCAGATCGCGTCTACTTCGATTTCTCTTCCGCTTAAATATTTATCGATTAACACGGGATTATCCTGAGTCTGGCGCAGAATTATTTCCATATACTCTTTGATGTCTTCATTCGAAAACGCGATGATCATGTTCTGTCCGCCAAGCACATAGGACGGGCGCATCAGTACGGGAAAGCCGAGTTTAGCGGCAGCGTCGAGAGCCTGCGCTTCTGTCATTACGCCGAAACCTTTCGGGCGTTTTATTTGCAGCTTTTCAAGAAGCGCGTCAAAGCGTTCCCTGTCTTCGCAGATATCGATACTTTCCGCTGAAGTGCCGATTATATTGACGCCGCGATCATGAAGTTTTTTTGTAAGCTTTATCGCAGTGCCGCCGCCGAACGCGACAATTACGCCGATTGGTTTTTCAATATTGATGATGCTCATAACATCGTCAATGAAAAGCGGCTCAAAATACAGTCTGTCCGCTGTGTCAAAATCGGTTGATACGGTTTCAGGATTGTTGTTGATGACGATTACTTCGTAACCCATGCTTTTAAGTGTCCAAACGCAGTGAACGCACGCGTAATCGAATTCAATGCCCTGCCCTATTCTAATAGGCCCTGAACCGAGAACAATTATTCTCTTTTTAACGCTTTTTTGTATAAAAGGAAGCGCTTCATTTTCTGTGCCGGAAACTTCGTCGTTAGATTCATTGTTTTGAATGGAATAAAAATACGGCGTCTTTGCTTCAAACTCTGCGGCGCATGTGTCGACCATTTTGTAGACAAGATTATTCAAAGAAGAGTTCACACAGACATCGAACCGCAGGTTTGGAGGAGGCACGGAGGTATTGGCGCTGTCAGATTGAACCGAGTTTACATCTGTATTTATATTACTTTGATATATATTAACAAGGCAGTTTAGGAACCATTTGTCTACTTTTGTGATTGCGTATAGATCGTTTACGCTTATATTTCTTTTTATTGCTTCGTATAGCACAAACAAACGTTCGTCTGTTACTGTGTTCAGCATTTCGCGGATTTCTTTGTCTTTTTTTAACGCTAGGCGCGGCATATCCATGTTTGTAAGGCCGATTTCCGCGCCGCGGACTGCTTTTAAAAGCGCTTCTTCAAAAGTGTCGGCGATTGCCATGACCTCGCCTGTCGCTTTCATCTGCGTTCCAAGTTCTTTGTGAGCGTAAACGAATTTATCAAAAGGCCATTTCGGAAACTTTACGGCGACATAGTCAAGAGCCGGCTCGAAGGCGGCATAAGTTGTGCCTGTCACGGCGTTTGTAATTTCATCTAACGTGTAGCCGATTGCGATTTTTGTCGCCACTTTCGCGATTGGATAGCCGGTTGCCTTGCTCGCGAGAGCGGAAGATCTTGAAACGCGCGGGTTTACTTCGATGACAGCGTATTCAAAGCTGTTGGGTTCAAGAGCAAGCTGCACATTGCAGCCGCCTTCGACGCCTAACGCCTTGATGATATCAAGAGAAGCTGTGCGCAGCATTTGGTATTCTTTATCGGCGAGTGTAACGCAGGGAGCGATAACGATGCTGTCTCCTGTGTGTATGCCGACAGGATCAAAGTTCTCCATGGAACAAATAGTGATTACATTTCCCGCGCGATCTCTCATTACTTCGAATTCAATCTCTTTCCAGCCGGCAATTGATTTTTCAACAAGGATCTGCGTAATCGGAGAAAGCGCAAGACCGTTAGCTGCAATTTCGCGCAATTTTTCTTCGTTTGCCGCGCTGCCTCCGCCTGAGCCTCCCAATGTGAAGGCAGGGCGGACAATTACAGGATAGCCAATCTCTCCCGCGAACTTTACAGCCGTTTCAACATCTGTCGCTATCACCGAAGGAACACACGGCTGCCCTATGCTTTCCATTGTTTCTTTAAAGATTTTTCTGTCTTCCGCTTTGTCGATTGTTTCCGGAGATGAACCCAGAAGACGCACATTGTATTTATTAAGGAAGCCGCCGCGGGCAAGCTGCATGCAAAGCGTAAGCCCCGTCTGCCCTCCAAGGCCTGATAAAATACTGTCCGGCCTCTCTTTTTCTATAATTCGTTTTACGGTAGTAAGAGTTAACGGCTCAATATAAATTTTGTCCGCAATGTTGTTATCTGTCATTATTGTCGCCGGGTTTGAATTGACAAGAACAATTTCAATTTTATCTTCGCGAAGCACGCGGCATGCCTGCGTTCCGGCGTAATCAAACTCGGCCGCCTGCCCAATCACAATCGGGCCTGAACCGATTACCAAAACTTTTTTTATATCTTTATTTAGCGGCATGGCTTATCCTCTCCATAAACCTGTCGAACAGAAAACCTGTGTCCAACGGTCCGCCGCACGCTTCGGGATGAAACTGCACAGAGAATGAAACGCCGTAATCAAGTCCTTCGCAGCTTCCGTCATTTACATTGACAAAAGAATACGAACTTTGATCAAAGTTTTCCGCGAATACTTCGTAGCCGTGGTTCTGGCTTGTTATGTAAACTCGTCCCGTTTTCATGTCTTTAACAGGCTGGTTCGCTCCGCGATGCCCGAACTTTAATTTTCTGGTTTTGTATCCGTTCGCAAGAGCCAAAAGCTGATGCCCCATGCAGATTCCAAAAATCGGAACGCCGCTTTTAACAAGCGCTTCAAGCGTATCAAGAATCACCTTGTTGGCAGGATCCGCGGGGTCTCCGGGACCGTTACTCAACATTATACCGTTTGGTTCAATTTTTAAAATCTCCTCTGCCTGAGTATCATACGGGAAGACATACACTTCGCAGCCTCTTTTAACAAGCGCGTTTGCGATTCCCCGTTTTGCGCCGAAATCCATAAGAGCTATGCGTCTTGATACCTGCGAATTTTTCTGCGGCAAATATTTCTCTACTGAACGTGATGAAACCGCGGCAATGGGATTAACAACCGTATATCTTTTAATTTCTTCAAAGTCGGCGTCTGCCGGTTCAAAAGCACTGATCTTTCCGTTCATCACGCCGTTTTTGCGGATGATTTTTGTAAGAGACCTCGTATCAATATCGTATAACCCTGTGATTCCGCGCTCCTTTAAGAAAGAGTCAAGATCATTTTCGCTTCTAAAGTTGGAGGGAGTTCTGCAAGGATGCTTAACAATGTATGCTATCGCGCCGACTCCGGCGCTCTCAAAATCTTCAGGGATTACGCCGTAATTTCCGATTAAAGGGAATGTCTGCATAACGATTTGACCGCAGTAGCTGGGATCGGTAAGCGTCTCAAGGTAACCTGTCATTCCGGTAGTAAAGACAATTTCTCCCGTTACTTCGCCTTGCGCGCCGAAGAATTTACCTTCAAAAACCCTGCCGTTTTCCAATATTAAATATGCTTTGCGTTCGTTCATGATCTTCCTTTAATGAACGCCATTGTTCAACATATATAGTATAAAAAACAAATATTTTTGTCTAGCCTTAAGCCTAACAATATCCTGACAATTTACGATTCTCTTTTTTGGACCGGGTTCATCGCTATCCAATTCAAAACGCCAGCCTTTAGACGCTATTTTTTCGGCGATATAACCGCTTACTGTTTCGTAGGGGACTTGAGCAGTACTATTTTGTATATTTTTCCTTTCCTTCCATTTGCGAATGCCTCTGCCGCCCGGTAAAAAAACGATTGAGCAGCAATGTGTCAGCTCCGGCGATAAGCGTATAGGAGAGAGTCTCGCGTAACTCATTGTAATTGATGTTTGTCACGGTAACATTTGCCGTTGTCTTAAGGACATTCATTCAACCTGGATTCATACACATGCCCTTTGGGGCATTTTGTAAATTCACTCATCTTTTCCTCCATAATACCAGTAAAATTATATCTCTAATACTTTCTTTGTATTAACTATCTGTATCAGGTTCGCTTTCGTTCAAACCTAATCTGCCGCCAACGGTGAAGAAAAATAAATCTTCAAAATTATTAAATTCTTCCATTAACTCACGGCTTGTAAATTCCAGGATTTCGTATTTTTTGGTTTCTATGTTGTATGTGTAATAATCATCATCCGCTATTCCCAGTAAAACTTTTTCATCTAATTCAAATCTGTCGTTAAATTCATCATTCATTGTATATAAATCCATTATTTTAAAACCATGAGGATCTCCGGTTATACTAACCTGATCTGTGCTGTAAAAAATAATACCATTCCACACCAGTCCGTTGTTCTTTTTAAGGAAATCAATATAACCTCGCGGCAAAGGTTCCAAGCCTATGTCAACAAGCATTTTTTGGCATTGTGTTATATCGTCCTTGCTTGCCGGGCGGGGAATCATCGCGCCATTATCTTCGTTTAATATTTCGATAATTTCGTCAATTATGTTCATTTTTTCCATCCTTTCATTCCTTCTTATATAATCACAGACAATACAAAATTGTGGCCGTATTCCTTTTACGCACAACCAGCAGAAAAATGAATCTATTTTTTTACCTATCATGTTGACCCTATAAATTTATCGTCTTGCCACGTTCCTTCTTCAACTCTGCCGTCTGCGTATGTCATTTTACCTTTACCGTGGTGTTTGCCATCCACAAATTCGCCTTCGTAGTAACCTCCATTTGGGAATGTTATTTTTTCCATAATGTCACCGCTTGCAAACTAATCATTTTCTTCCTTCTTCTTTTTCCTCTTTTTCATATAAATCTTCCTTGAATTTCCTCGCTTCCATGTCGAATAACATCATTACAACAGAACGGTTAGATTTTACAGAGAGCCAATCTGCTTCAAATCTTGGTTCTTCTACCTCGTCTCCGTAAAGATTACTCATCCAGTTCAGCCAGAAAAAAGCCATTGCCCTGGCATTATGCGCAGACTTATATACACCCGGAATATCCATATTATAAAGCCAGGGTGTTACTATCCAATCGCCGGTTTCTGTTGAATAGGAAATACCGCAGCAGCATATTAACTCATCTCTTGGATTAGGATTCTCTGTATTATGGAAAATGCCATCTGTTCCAATCCAGAAAAATACTTCATAATCCTCTTTTATATTGATTATATTACTGATTATACTCGTTACTTCGTCGTGGTTCATAATTTATCTCCTTTACATACACTCAGCAGGATCGCCTCTTATCGGAGGATCGGGGCAGAGGTTTACTAATCAATTATGGGCAAACTCGATCACGCAGAGCCATGTCAGCCATATAATCATCTTCCAACTTTTTTAAGTTAAAATTTTTCTGGATAGTATCAAAACTTAATATTGTTGTTTCCTTCTCTGCGGCTAAAGTTAAAATTTCTCTTTCAAATCTTGCTAAATCACCAATGTTCACCATAATAACCTCCTGTTATAATTCACTTATTGTTTTGCCCTTACCTTTTGCTTTTTTAAGCCTGGCAATTCTCTTTTTTTTCATTTTCCGCTTCTTTTTTTTCCTGCTCTTCTTTTTCTAATTTTTCAGCTTTGAGTTTATCATTCTCTGCTGCCTTAATATTACCCATTGCTTCATAAATTTTACTTCTCGCCTCATATAGCCTGTAATTATTTTTATCTTCAGTTAATGCGGTTTCTATATCGGCAAGAGCTTTTTCGGTATCCTTTAGTTCATCTAAATAGAATAAACTTCTTTTTATGTAAAATTTCGAGTCTGTCATACCTAAATTTTCCGCTTTGTTATAATCGGCAAGCGCTTTTTTAAAATCTCTGCGTCCGTAAAACGGAGGAAGAAAATTTTTCGCTCTATTAAAATAATATATAGCGTATTGTTCTTTTTCTTTTTCCAGATTCATTTCTCTTTTTGACATTAGTTCAAAAGTAAAAATGTTTTTTGCTTTACATTCCAAGGCGAATTGTTTTTTAATCCATCTGAATTTACTGCCAAGCTCATCTAAATATTCCATACATTGAGTAAAATTGCCAAGATTGCGATTGAGTTCCGCCATTATTAAAATACAAGTTTCCCTGTCTTCATCGCTATTTTTAAAAGCTTTTTCTGTCAATTTTAAAAGAGCGGCGCAGTTGTCCTGCCAATCTTTTAATTCATTGCCTTCTAATTGATTATATCCCATCCTGGTATCGTTATTTATTTCACGCCATAACATTTCGCGTAATATTTTTTCGTCCTTCCATTTTTTAAATATTTTATTTTTAACAGCATTGATTAGGTCTTCTCTTTCAGGGTCTTCTATTTCCGCTTTTACTTCATTTTCATAAAAGTTCACTGACTCTGCGGTTTTATCATCATGCCTAAAAAATAATTTTTTGCATTTGGGGCATTTAGCAAGATCGGGAGTAAAATCAGGACAGCAAACACCCGATTTTGTGACTTCACCATCCGAAAATGATTTACTTGAGCTGACTGTATGACTTGTAAAAGTTGTCATCTGCATTTTCTTGCCGCAAGAGGGGCAGGTGTAAATGATCGGGTTTCCAATATCCATAATTTTACTCTTGCTTAATCATCCAAATCTAAAACGTCGGAAGAATTTGAATTATCAGAACTATCATTAAGCAATAAAGATTCAATTTCATTATTTTCATCCGATGTTAAATTAGCGTAGGATTTTAATACAAGATAAAGAATGCGCGTATTTTCTCCCCTGTAAAGACCTAATATTGTTCTTTTTTGTATTGTGAGCATTCTGTTTACAAACTCATCTTTTTCATACGATATTAAATTGGAAAAAATTTCATCTGTTATATTGTAATCAATCCCGTCAACAAGCAGGCGCAAACCCATTTTAAAATTTTCATCGTCAAAGTCTTCGATTTCGTCTTCCAGCGATAAAATTCCTTCCCTTCTTGTTTTTTCGCTTAATCTTTTTGCGCATAAAATAAAATTCTTGTAACTCTTAAAAAAATCATTCTTGTTCATACATACTCCTTTTTACTAACAATAAAGCCTTCTTTCTCTAAATAACTGATTAAATCTATTATTTTTTCCCGTGCTTTAGCAATTTCTTCTTTCGGCTGCGGTCCCATATATTCCATATCTTCTTTTAACATAGCCACGGCGCGTTTACTCATATTCCTGAATATCACGTCGGCAATTTTAGGGTCAGCGCCCCGTAGAGCTACCGCTAAATCCTGGCTGTCAATTTGTCTTAACAGCATTTGTATTGCCCTGTCGTCCAGATTAAGCAAGAGGTCAAATGTAAGCGGACGAAAATCTTCCAGCCAGTATTGAGAATTTTCCGCAACAGCTTTTGCGCAAGCCCATGACCCTTCTTCCAGTTTTAAACTGTTGATGGTATCGCAATAGAAATCAACATCGCAATCCGCCATCATTTTTGCCGAGAACTTGTCGATTTTTTCACCGTGTCCGTACACAGTAATAACAACTTTTTTTTCATTATCCATTCATAACCTCCTTAAATTAAGACTTACTAACTCTATTTGCGATAACAAATCCCAGGAATCCTTTTACCAGCTCTTGAGCGCTTGTTATTTTTATTAATTGTTGATCAACAGGAAACATAAAAATCTCCTTTTACGATTCTATCGTAAAAAATCCGCAAAACCCGGCAGCATGATAATTACTGTTAGTTGGAGATAAAAAAACTACTAGCGGGCGCTAATTGCGCCCGTCCAGTTAGTTTGATAACATGGCATTTATAAAAATACCTTTGTTTTTTAAATATAAAATATACAATTACTTGTAAATTACATAGTTACGCAGATAGTTAATAAATGCCCAAAGTATTACTGAAGTCGCGATCATAAACAGTATCATTAAAATCATGCATAGTATAAAACCTTTTATTGCAAGGGCAATCATTGCCTGCTGACCTTCGGTTTCCCAGTCTCTTTCTCTGCGGCCGTCTGCGTATACCTTGTACCATTTGTCGTTTCCACCCAGATTCGCTTTAAGACCTGCCATACCGGCACCAAAGAGAATCATAACAACCGTGTTTACAAATTTAAAACGGGAAGGTTTCTTGTTTTTTCTAAACTCAAGCATAAAGCCCGGAGTACGGCAAGCAAGGAAGTAAATTCCGCATGGAGCCAGGAAGAAAAGAACTGCTGCTAAAAGCGCACCAATAAAGATTCCAATACCGCCGCCGCCTGCTAATCCGGCAATACCCATTATGATAATAATAAGAGCTACGCCTGACGCGAGAGCAAGTAATAAACCGGATCCGTCAAACTCGCGGTCTGTTTTTGATTTTAAAATTTCCGCATAATGTACAAAGGTGTCAACAACTTTTTTATCTGTGGGAGCAATGTCGATAACCTGAACCAGCAATTTTCTTGCCTTTGTAATTTCTTTCATGTTTTTAGGATAATGCCAATCCTGGCCATTTTCGTGTTCAATGTCAGTCCAGCAGTTTACCATCTGATCCATTAGGTCATTGCATTGTCTATTTTCATCATCAGTGGATTCGCTTGGTTTTCCTGCTGTAGTACGGATATCTCTGAATTTTTCCACAGTGTAATCGGTTTTAAAACGCAGTTCCTGTTTAAGTGTAGTCATCATGTGGTAAATCATCGCTGCTAAAGCAAGCAACAACACTGCCATTACAATAAGCCCACCAAAGGAACTAAATACTCTGCCTACAACTCCTTCTCCGCCTTCGGCAATGATCGAGATAATACTCGCTATTGATCCTACAACTGCCAATAAAGTTACAGCCGCGATAATACATAAAAGGATCGAGCCGATTGTATTCGGATTAATCGCTCTTACCTTGCCCATTATTTTTCCGCCTAATTTTGCGAAAAAACCTTGTTTGGGTTCTCCCTGGTCTTGATCTGACATAAAAATACCTCTTGCGTTTAATGTCCGCCTGACAATTTATTTTTGATCATGTTGAACATAGAAACACCTCCTTTTTTATGTTCAACATCTCATATCTACAACCCTGCTATCTACGATAACTTGCGGGTAGTATTAAAATTTAATTCACCCTCCAATCCGGTCTGCAAAGCAGTCCATTTTTAGTGAAAATAACTCATAATATTCGTCATTTTACTATTTTATTGTAAAAACAAACTTTTTTCTAGGGTGATAATATGGATATTCCGTCCCTTTTAGTTCCTCTTTGTAAACGAGCTTATACTTCCGCCTGAAAAATCGGCAACAAAACTGTTTCCGCCTGTAACGCCAATAGTTGTTCTGCCTGAACCAATTAGCCCTGGCTGCTGGCTTTCTTTGGCGTTATTGAGGAAAACTTCTACGGTATAAACTCCTTCAGCGATACTCCAATCCGTCTGCTGTCCGCTCAATACCGGTTTTTCATAAATTATTAAGGGTTCCCCTTTTGCTTCATAGCCTGAATAAATTTTTACCATCGACATAATGCTTCCTGTTCCGCTTGAGTTATTACGGATGGTTAGGCTGCCGGTAGGTCCGCCCGAGCTGATTGTTCTTTTCTCTTCCGGTGTCTGTGCCGGTGTAGAGGGTGATTCTAAATTACCAGCGCCTAAAAAATCAAAACCTTTTACAAGAAGGCTCTTGGCAATATTGATAGTAATTTGATACAAAGCCGAATCCGCGCTAACAGAAGTTTCCAAGGCGCGCGCTATCTGCCTGTTCATTTCCGTTTTGGGAAAGGTGTACAACACATAGGCAGTATACTCGTCACTGTATACGCCCTTGTTATCCGGGTCATAACGGCGGCGCAAGCTCCACCAATCGGCTTCACGCTGGGCGCCCGAATAGCTTACGTTTATTACCGCGTTAATTACACTGTCAATTTCCTGTTTGTATTCGTTGGAAACGGCGCTCGCCGCCTGTGAAGAATTGGCTCCGCCTGATGACTGCGCCATTCCCTTTACTCTTGCCTGATATTCACTCGCGATATTTGCGCGAAGCATCGCTCCAATTCTCTGCTGAGCGCTAAAGCTGTCCGCCCACGCAATCACAAATTGTTTGTTCACACCGGTTTCTTCGCCGATTATACAGTATTTGTCTTTAAACTCAGGCGCTGCCTGAACCTTAGAAATACCATTAGCGGTATAAATTTTTATCCAATCTGGAGCGGCAAGTTTCATTGATGTTCCCTTGTTCTCCAATTCTGTAATTACAACCTTTGCTCTTTTCTTAGGCGCCGCAGCCGCATAGTCCGCGAATAAAACAAACATCACCATTAAAAGTAAAATTGTCTTTTTCATGTTTTACTCTCCTAAAAAATTATTACAACACGCTCCGCATGCTCTTATTCGGCGCCCCATTGAGCCATGCCGCTTTGTAAAATATGCTTTGCCATGTCAATGGTAATTTGATATAACGCGGAATCCGCTTTAACAGATGTTTCCGCAGATCGTACCTTGCGCGGAAACGGCAACCCAATCGGGTGCCTTTTGATCGTATACAGCGTTAAAGCAAAAAAAAACGTGATAACTGTAAATAAAGACAGGACACCCTTTATAATTTTGTTATCCCTCCAGAGTACAAATTAATAGTTTAATCTTGGTTTATAAAGAAATGAAGTTCTACACGGCTCTTTTTTTTATACCATATGGCTCTTTTTTTGGTACCATGCGGCTCATTCTTCGCGGCAGTTTTAGGCTTGCTAAAGAAATAATTTTATTAATTCCCAACTCTTGCCCAAGTTTCTCCATTCCCGGAAAATGACGAATTTGAATCGAGGCTGTAAATAAATGTGCGTCCTTCCAAAATCACGATTATATTTGTGCCGCTTATCTGGTAAGTTCCGCTGTATACTCTATCGTTCCTCATAAAACTAACATTTCCGTAATTTTCCGTTCCTGTAAATTGTAAATCTCTGTTTCCCCTGGAAAGCCTGTATTTACCCGGCTGAAACTCTTTTAACTGACTGTCAAGGAAACTGCCAATTCCGCCGCCAGGCATAGCTTGCGCACCTGATTGATTTTGAGATTGCGGACGAACAACATTGCCGGCATTTTGACTCGCTCCGCTTTCAATTAAAAAATCGATTATTTGCGTATTACCATTTGACTGCGCCAATGACAGCGCTGTATTGCCGTCTTTGTTTTTCGCATCAAGAAAAGCTCCGCGATCTACAAGCATTTTAATAAGTTCTAAATTATTATTTTTTGACGCGTGCAAAAGACAGGTCATGCCGTCTGTATATTCTTTACCGGGAGGATAATGGTAATTAACATCTGTCCCTGATTGTATAAACTGCTTCGCGAAATCATATCTTTGTTTTTCCATTGCCAAAAGAAGAATCTCGCCGTTCGCCTGAGCGCCTGAGTTTAAAATATATTTTATAACTTCGTCATTCTGATTATTGTCAATTGCGGTGTATAAATCAAAGTTACCGGGCACAACATTATATTTTTTAAACAATTCCAGGACACGAAGCGCCGTGTTTGAGCGCGAATAAGTTAAAGACAAATTAAGCATATGTCTTCTTTCCTGAATCGGCATTGTACCGATATTTTTATTAACGATACTTTCAGCCGCGGCAAAATCATTTTTATTTAAGGCGCTGATAAAATCAATTTTGTAGTCATCCGCAAACAGCAAACCCGCACGGAAAAAAGCGGAAAGAACAAATAAAATAATTAATTTTCTCATCCTCTATCCTCCCAAATAGCGAACGAATTTAAAAAAGCCATAGAATCTAATTAGTGGACGATTGGTTAATTTGTGGGCGATACTGGATTCGAACCGGTGGCTTCTACCGTGTGAAGGTAGCACTCTAACCACTGAGTTAATCGCCCACAAATTAACCTGGCACTCTCCCGCTGAGTTAATCGCCCACTAAACATCATTGTCAAATATCGTGGCTTCTGCCGGGGTGTTACTCAGATTTAGCGGCGTCGTCACCCACTACGTCTAATGACGATATGTTAATATTTTTTACAAAGTCGCAAGCCTCTTTCGCGCCGGCTTCTCTGTTCATGTCTGTGTCTTCCAGTTCAACAGAAAGAGGACCCTTATAATTAATAGAATTAAGTTCGCGAATAATACATTCCCAATCAATATCGCCGCGCCCCGGCGCGCGGAAATTCCAGCCGCGTTTTACATCGCCAAATGGGAAGTGAGAACCAAGTATTCCCGCTCTGCCGTCCAGAGTTACCGCGACATCTTTTACATGAACATGCAAAATCTGTTTTGGGAAATCGCGAATAAGCAATTGAGGCGAAACTCCCTGCCAAAGCAGATGAGAAGGATCAAAATTAAACCCAAGTGTTTTGCGGTTTTTAAATTCTTTAAGCAGACGCTCGGCTGTATAGTAATCAAAAGCAATTCCCGCAGGATGCAATTCAAGCGCGAACTTGATGCTGCTCTTGTCAAAATCATCAAAAATCGGAGACCAATCTTTTACAATCTGAGCATAAGCATCGGTTATCATTTTTTCTGTAGTTGGAGGATACGAATACCAGTACTGCCAAATGGGACTTCCAATAAAACCTGTAACAATTTTTACTCCCATGTTTTTCGCCGCGGCAGCCGCGTACTTCATCTCCTGAATTGCCCATTTGCGGACATCTTCGGGTTTTACAGAAAGACCTGCGGGAACAACGCCGCCGATGCGGGGATCCTCGCTGGAGCTGACGCACTGTCCGATAGAATGAGTCCCTATAGCCAGTACCTTAAGGTTAAAGTTTTTTAATATATTTTTACGTTCTTCAACATACTTGGGGTCGGTTGCAGCCTTCTTTAAATCCAGATGATCTCCCCAACAGGCAATTTCTATTCCTTCATAGCCAAAGGATTTCGCTTTTTCACAGAATTTTTCAAATGGTAAATCCGTCCACTGCCCGGAAAATATCGTTATTGGTCTTGTCATACACTCCTCCTAAGGAAAGCCATTTGGCAATGATAGAATAAAAAAGAACTAAATTCAAGCCTTTTGAATAAACTATGGCAAAAATAGTGTATACTTACGTGGATTATGTGTAAAAAACTCCTGCATTTACCGCCTTTTATATCAGCGTTTATACTTATAATTGTGTGCGCCATGTTTTCCGGCTGTTATAGTCTTTCGCAGGGAGTTACCATGCTTGGTTACCTTAACCGGGCAATACCTCTGGAAAAGGTCGACGATGCGGAGTTTGTCCGCTTAACCGCTGATATCCGCGCCTTTGCGATGGATGAACTTGGGCTTTCGCAAAGCAAGAATTACACAAGTTATGTCGAGATTGACAGGGACTATCTAGCGGCGATAGTCTCCGCATCGGCGAAAGACTCGTTCAAGCGCCATGAATGGAACTACCCCATTGTGGGCAGGATGCCATATAAAGGTTTTTTTAATATCGACGGCGCGCGCAAGGAAGGAGGCAAATTAGAAAAGAAGAATCTTGATGTCTGGATTCGAGGAGTAGACGCGTTCAGCACCCTTGGATGGTTTAAAGACCCTCTTTATTCATACATGAAAAAATATTCACCGGACAGGCTCGCAGACCTAATCATTCATGAGCTTGTGCATTCCACAGTTTTTATTAAAGGGCAGATAAATTTTAACGAAGAGCTCGCCGAATTTATCGGAAGCGAAGGCGCGCGCCTGTACATGGAAAAACGATATGGCACAGAATCCGAGGAATACAAAACCATGCTCATGTCTAAAGAAAATAATAAAAAGTATGTTGCCTTTATTAACGAATTAATCGCGGAACTTGATATACTATATTCAAATAACGCTATAAACAGCGAAGAAAAATTAATACAAAAAGAACAAATTATTATCGCGGCAAAAAAACGCTTTGAAGCCGAATACGAAACACGTTTTACAAGCGAAAATTATAAATCTTTTATAGAATTAGCCGTAAATAACGCGTATCTTGAACTCTATAGATTATATTACACAGAAGATAATTTTTATCAGGATTTATTTGAACGCTCAGGAAGCGATCTTCCCGCCTTTATCGCAGCGGCAAAAAAATTAAAAAAGAAAGACGGCAATTTAAGAAATCAGTTAGAAACACTGCTTGCTGAGCTTTCTTCCGAAGACACGCTGCTTACCGCATCCCCTTCAGAAGCTGCGCTGTCTGCAATCGAAAAATAATAAAGCTCTGAGTATATTTTGCCAATGGCAGTAACTCTTTTTCCATAATCTCTGGTTTCGTAAATTGGAACAGTTTCTAAAAATAAATCCATGGGCAGCCTGTTAGCGTTATACCATCTGCGAACCCTGTTTTGTCCGCCGTTATAAGCCATAAGAGCCAAATACATATCATTCAAATATCCTCTAAGATAATTCAAATAATATGTTCCTATGTAAACATTTAATTCAGGATTGGTAGAATCAATCTTTTCTTCAGAGTCAAAAAAATCAGGTCCTCCGCCTCTGCGAATTCTTTCCGCCTGATCCTTTGCCGTAGAGGGCATCAATTGTGATAATCCTACAGCTCCGGCGCGTGAAACAATCGCGCTCTGGAATGCGCTTTCCGTGCGTACAAGAGCAAAGAACAGCGGAGGATCGATATCAAATTCCTTTGACTGATTCTCTATTAAATCTTTAAATGGCCGCGGATACATCAATTCCATATCGCGCCGCGATCTTTCATAACCTTCCCTGTTAATGTAAAGGGTCGCGATTCCCATGGACTGCGGATACAATCCCGCTTCATCCAGGGTATGCGCAAGCGCACGCAGTTCCGCGGGACACATTTTTCTTTCGTAGGTTTTAATATACGGGTTCACCAAATGCGCGGCGCCGTTATTAAAAAAGCCAAGAAGGAATTGAATTAAGTGCGAAGGAGAAGCTTCATTTCCTTCGCAGCCGCATGGTTTATCTTCTTCGATAAAATTAAGGAAAGGAAGCTCCAAAGCGTCAGAGCTTTTCATGCGGTAAAATATCGCAGGCATTATAAACAAATTGCTGCTATCGTATGAATACTGCATAAATGCCTTTGCGTCTGCCGCTGATAAATCAAGGCTGCGTGCCGCTAGACGCTTATCTTCCGCGGAAAGATAATTTTCTTCTATCGCGCGGGCAATTACATAGGCGTATCCCGGTTTCGCGGCGACATTACCCGTATCTTTTAACAAGTTAAAAATTCTTATTACCCTGTTCCATTCGCGCCCGGAAACAAGACGATGTAAAAATCTTTCTAAAAGATTATTATATGTGCCCGCGCTGTGCCATTGCGGAATATATTTAATAAATCTGTCAAAGGTCGCTGGTATCGGCCCTGTTAAGGATAAATCCAAAATGTACCAAATGCACGAATCTTCCTGTTCAATGTCAGGAGCAAGAGCCAGAGCGCGTTCAAAAAGCGCAATCGACTGATTTGTCTGGCTGCTGCCTACGCGGCGCGCGATTCTTCCGGCGTAAAAATTTAATCTAAAACGCAAATCGTCATACTGGTTTTCAGGCAAGCCTGCTTCCCATTTTATAAATAAATCGAGCCCTTCTTTTCCTGTCGATGTAAACTGAAAAGCCCTTCCTAAATCGTTAATTAAATTGGGATATTCAATAAATAATTGCGGGATCTGAGCCGGCCATTCTTTTTTAAAGCTGTCGTCCGAATCGTAAATCGTATCCTGAAATACGCGAAAATATTCTAAAGCATCGTTGTATCGCAAATGAGCCACCGCGTAATGCCCATCGATCGCGGCAGCTTCATGCTCACAAAAAAAATCTTTGTACTTAGCGAGTTCATTTAAAACATAAGACCTTGCTTCACTGGAAGTTACTCCCTGTTCAAAATCAAGAAGATAGAAAAGCGCTTTTTCTTTGCTTGGGGGTTTTTTGGCGGAATCTGCCGAAGAGGGAGCCGTTGCTTCAAAAGCTGTCTTCCACCATGGAGACGCTTCTTCCATTACGCGATCCATTGTTTTGGTTGAAAGTTTTATTCCTCGTGACATTAAAACAGCAAGCTCATCAGAGGAGGCCTGCCTTATATATTCATTTTCGCTCGCAATAGATTTTTCAAATAATCTTGTTTTTACGACATCTTCATCAGCTAACAGGCCCTGGTAAAAATCGGCAGATGTTTTTTCCTGTGACACGCAAGAGAAAACCAAACACGAAAAAACGAAAAGAGAAAGAATTAAATAGCAATGAAGTTTCACAAAGCGAAACAGCATTAATTCCTTGGCGGGACGCGAATCGTTCTGCCGGAAATAATCAAGTTTGGATTCTTGATATTATTATGTCTTGCAATCCTCGGGTACTGCCACGGATCGCGATAGAATGCGTCAGCTATATCCCACAAGGTATCACCCCAGCGAATTCTGTAATCGACACCTTCTCTTGGAATAGTCGCGGGAACATTATAAGACGCGACAGGAGGATTACGTCCGCCGCCTTTGCGTGTTGTCGACTGCCTTGGCTGCACAGGTTCAACAGGCGCCTGAATAACAGGAGGCTGTTCTATCACCTGCTTAACAGGCTCATCCCGTCTTACGGGCTCCGGTTCAGGCACAGGCGCAGGCTCTGTTTTTCTTACAGGTTCAAAAGCTGACGACTGCTCAGTCGGAGCCTTATTAAAATATTTATTATATAAGGGGCGGACTGTATCCATTCCGCCAAAGAGGAAGAGCCACAACGCCAAACCTCCCAAAAGAAGCAGAAGAAGGATCAGAATTATAAGCCCCGCCGGAACTTTCGATTTTTCTTTTTTTACCTTTGTCTTTGTTTTGTTATTATATAAACCGGAAGGCGGCTCCTCGTTGGACTCAAGTTCAAAGTCCGGAAGATCAACACCGCGCGAAGTTTCGTCGAGAGATTTTAATGAAACAGAAAGGACATAGTGCTCGCCGCCCGCGCCTGTATCAAGATCGATAGCGTCGGCAACTATGTCGCCGTTGCTGTCAGAAGAAATAACCATTTCTATGGAAGGTTCACCCTTTGGCTTTGCTTTGATATTTTCAACAACCAGGCTGCCAATATACTGGGCATCCGGCATAGTATTTCCCTGACTTCGGTATAGATCAATTTGAACGCTCGGCTGATTATCGTGTACTGTGGTGAGAATCAATCTTTTCTTTATTGAAGAATTCTCCTCCATAATGGGGTAAAACTCTCCGTTGGCGATCTTAATGCCGATATTTGATGCCATTGGACTTACTCCTTTCCCGC
>Ga0209755_10000499_pt1 | contig 71701 bp, 66 predicted proteins | sample TergutCo191P1_FD_187301 | JGI IMG/M metagenome (GOLD analysis project Ga0209755, IMG submission 187301) | Cornitermes sp. P1 segment gut microbial communities from Petit-Saut dam, French Guiana - Co191P1 (SPAdes) (version 2) | ecosystem: Host-associated > Arthropoda: Insects > Digestive system...
TCCGTCAAAGCCGGCGTGTTTTAGAAAACTGTCAAGCTCATGAGGTTTCTTTTCGTATAAAACATATTCGTAATCGCCTAACTCGGCGTGTATCAGCGGCGAAAAACTATGCGTAAGGCGTTCGCCGAGAAGGCCAAAATTCATTCTGCGCCGCTGTCTCATCTGCGTGCTGTCCCATTAAACTATTTCTGAATAACTGCCAAGATAATAAAATTCATCGCATAAATCATCCAGCTCACGCAGGGCTTGTAAAAGAGCCTGCGAATAAACAGGAGTTTCAAGATCAAAATAAAACATAAACTCAAAATCTCTGTCAGGAATCGGACGGCTTTCAAGTTTTATCAGGTTAATTCCGTGTATGTAGAAACGCGAAAGAATATGATAAAGAGAGCCTGGCTTGTGAGGAATTGTCAGCATCAAACTTGTTTTGTCGGCGCCGGGATAAATGGCGAGCGATTTTGAAATGCAGATAAACCTGGTGTAGTTGTTTCTCTGATCCTGCACGGAATCCTCAAGACGGCACAGCCCGTACAAAGGAGCGCAGCTTCGCGATGACAGCGCGGCAATATCGTTACGCGTCGATTCACAGACAGTTTTCGCGGCGATTGCCGTATTTTCACATACCGTTACCTTGCATCCGAGTCCCTTTAAATATTTGGCGCATTGCGCAATTGCCATCTCATGGGAAAAAATTTCTTTTATCGATTTTTTGTCTGTGCCTTCTTTCGCAAGCAGACAATGATCGACTTTCAAACGCGCGCTTCTTGCTATGCTGAAAGGATAACGCATCATAAGATCGTATACCTGATTTATGGAACCTGCCGTGCTGTTCTCCAGAGGAAGAACGCCGTATGAACATAATCCGTTGTTTACCGCGGAAAAGACACTCTCAAAATTGTTAAAATAAAAAATGCGCGGAAGTTTAAATATTTTTTCCGCAGCCATCTGCGAATATGCTCCTTCAGTTCCCTGACACGCTACTGTAGCCTGTTCCGGAAACATCATTTCCGTATCCCGGACAGCGTCCTGAATTCTGCCTGTAAGGACAGATTCGGGATTCAGTACGCGTTCCTGTTCCGCGCGGCTTAATTCAAACATCAGCGAATACAGAGCTGTAACATAGGCAGCGCGGTTTTCTCCAGCTTTGCCGGAAAGATCGTACAGTATTTGCCGCTCGCGCTCCGGGTCGTAAACAGGTATTTTATTTTGCTGTTTGAATTGCGCGATTTGCGCGGATGTATCCATACGCTGCTGAAAAAGACTGAGTAAATCGCTGTCAATTTTATCAATCTGCTGTCTCAATTCCTGTAAATCCATTTTTTACTCCTCTTAAATTGATCTGTTAGGTTCAAGAATCGCGTCATATATCGCTATAGCCGCCGCGGCTTCTACGCATGGAACGGCGCGCGGTACTATGCACGGGTCATGCCGTCCTGTAATGATAACCGGAGTTTCTTCTTTTTTGGAGAGGCTGACGCTTTGCTGCTCTTTGCCAATAGACGGGGTTGGTTTAAACGCGGCGCTGAATATTATGGGCATTCCCGATGTTATGCCGCCCATGATGCCTCCGTGGCGGTTTGTTGATGTTTGAATGGTATCGTCCCTGATTGTAAAAGCGTCATTGTTCTGCGAACCCCGAAGGGCTGCGGCTGCGAAACCGTTGCCGAACTCAACGCCCTTGACGGCTGGTATGCCGAATAATACCGCAGACAGACGGTTTTCCATTCCGTCAAACATGGGCTCTCCTATTCCCGCAGGCACTCCAACAGCGGCGCACTCAACAATTCCGCCGAGCGAATCACAATCCTTTCTGGCTTCCTCGATTGCAGCTAACATTTGTTTTCCCGCTTCCGCGTCGAGCGCCGGAAAATCAGCGTTTTTTAAAAATTTAATTTCATCATCAGTAATCTGAACGGGATTGAATAATCTGTCTCTTACGCTCCCTATCTGCGAAATATGGGCGGTAATTTGTATTCCTTCGCGTTTTAATAATTGAAGGCATATTCCGCCGGCAGCGCAGAGAGGGGCCGTTAAACGCCCTGAAAACTGGCCGCCGCCCCAGACATCCCGCGATTTGCCGTATTTAACGAAGGCAGTATAGTCCGCGTGGGAAGGGCGCGGAACGTCCAAATGTGTGTCGTAATCTGATGAACGCGCGTCTGCGTTTCGTATAACAACAGTCACAGGAGCGCCGCATGTTACGCCTTTTACAAGCCCTGATAAAAACTCCAGACTGTCAGTCTCCTTTCGCGCTGTTGTATGATCTCTCTGTCCGGGCATGCGCCGCTTCATAAAAAAGTTAAGTTCGTCTAAATCAAGATGAAATCCCGCAGGCACTCCGTCAATAGTTACGCCTATCGCGGGAGAATGGGATTGCCCGAAAATTGAGATTTTAAAATTTTTTCCGTACATGAAAGACATTTTTAAATCGCCTCACATATTCCATCTAATGCCATAAAATCCTCAAAAAATTTTGGATACGATTTGTTCACCGCTTCGGCGTTTTTTATAAATACCGGTCCTTCGCACACAGATGAAATAACCGCGGCTGTCATGGCTATGCGGTGATCCGCGAAAGATTCCGTTTCGCCGCCTTTCAGCTTCTTCTTTCCGTTAATGATAAGTCCGTCTTCCGTTTCAATAATATCCGCTCCCAAAGATGACAGGGAAGATGCCGCCGTGCGCAGACGATCGCTTTCCTTGACGCGTAAGCGCGCGGCGTTGCGTATAACAGTTTTACCATCTGCGGCTGCCGCTACCGCGGCAAGGATTGGAACAAGATCAGGTATATTTTTTGCGTCAATATCTATGGCGCGTAATTTTCCGGGATAGACTGTTATTTTGTCGTCATCAATTGTTATTTTTGCGCCGAAACGGGACAATAAATCAATTATTGCGCGGTCTCCCTGCCGTGAATTTTGATTCAGTCCCGTGCAGGTAATTCCATTTTTCCCGACAGCTCCCGCCGATAACCAAAAAGCCGCGTTTGACCAGTCTCCCTCCACCTGAACTTTTCCGCAGGATACGCCGGTTTGTCCGCCCGGCACGCGAAAGCTCTGCTTTTCGTCTTCAAAAATTGAAATGCCGAAAAAACGCAGCGCGTCTATTGTCATGTCAACATAAGGGCGCGATTCCAAAACTCCCGTTACGCGAATTAAACTTTCAGCCTGAAGAACGGGAAGAGCGAACATCAGTCCGCTTGCGAATTGAGATGAAATATCTCCTGAAAGGGTATATGTCCCGCCTGTCATCTGACCTTTGCAGAATAACTGCGAGTCTTTCAGATATGAAACAGTGCAGCCGTGAGAAGACATTTCATCACATAACGTGGAAATCGGGCGGGATGACAGTCTTCCTCTCATAATAAATGACACCTCACGTCCGAGAGCGCCGCAGACGGGCAGCAAAAAACGCAGAGTCGAGCCGCTTTCGCCGCAGTCAAGAACGGCTTTTCCCCGTTCTTTAACCGCGCTTTGGCTGATTGGAGTAACATAAAAACCTGACTGCGAATATTTCACATTTGCGCCTAACGCTTCAAGGCAGCGGACTGTCGCGTCAATATCATCTGAACGCGATTCGCAGGCTATAAAGGTTTCGCTGTTTGAAAGGGCGGCGCAGATTAAGAACCTGTGCGCCTGCGATTTGGAAGCGACTGATTTTACGCTGCCTCCTTCTATTGTTTTTGTTATCTGAATATTCATGATAATTCTTCCAAACCTGACTGTATCAGCATTTCCAGTTCGCTGACCGCAACTTTTCTGAGAATACATTTTCCGGTTTCTACAGGTAAAATCATTGTTATACTGTCGCCGCCGCGCTTTTTATCTGATAAACAGGCTTTTGCGATTTCCTGCGCGCTGTAGATTGAATTTTCCGGCAAACCATACAGGCGCAGTATTTGCAGAATGTCCTGAAGACAATCAGCTTTACATATGCCAAGTCTTAAAGAAATGCGGGCTGCGATTGCCATTCCGGCAGCGACAGCGTGACCGTGAGAAACGCTGTATCTGCTTAATTTCTCAATCGCGTGTCCCGCGGTATGCCCGAAATTTAAAAACATGCGGACTCCATTATCGAATTCATCTTCAGCAACAATATCGCGCTTAATTTCTACGCAGCGCGTTATAACTTCTTCCAAATGATTTTCAACAGGCGTTTTGAGGGAATCAAAAAACTTGCGATCTGCGATCACGCCGTATTTAATAACCTCGGCGCATCCGTCCCGGAATACTTCGCTAGTCAGCGTGGAAAGAAGCGTTATGTCACATAACACGATATCAGGCTGATAAAACGCGCCTGCAAGATTTTTACCTGAAGCGAGGTTTACGGCGGTTTTCCCGCCGACAGAAGAATCAACCGCCGAGAGCAGGGTGGTGGGAATTTGAATAAAATGAATTCCTCTTAAATAACAGGCTGCCGCAAAGCCGGCTAAATCACCTGTTACGCCTCCGCCAAGCGCGACTACAACATCTGTGCGGCTCAGTTTTTTTTTCGCAAGAAAATTTAGGATCGATATGAAGGTTTCGGTGTTTTTGGAAGATTCTCCGCTGGGAAAAACATAACTTTCTGTGCGGTAACCGTTAGCTGAAAGAGAATCCGCAAGCTGTCTTTCGTATAACGCCGATACGTTACTGTCCGTTATAATTGCGGCTGTGTTTCCTTCAACTGTTTCACGAATGATAGAACCTGTTTTATCCAGAATATCAGAAGCGATAATTATATCGTATGTTTTGGAAGCTTTTACAGTTATTTTATTCATTTTTATTCCAGCTCTTTTTTTAAACGGCTTCCTTCTTCCAGCAGTATTTTCAGTTCAGAAATATCATTGGCTGCCAGCGCGTCTCTGTAACGTGAAATTTCTGTTATTAATCCGTCCAATTCTTTAACAAGATAGTCATTATTATACATACACAGTTCCGCCCACAGATCCGCGTTAAGCCTCGCGACACGGGTAAGGTCTTTGTAGCTGCCGGCGGAATAACCTTTATGGCTTTTTGCTGACGGACTTTTTATATAGGCGTTTGACACTACATGCGCCATTTGAGAACTGAACGCAATTAATTCATCATGTTTTTCCGCGGTAGTAATTGTCAGGTGACTAAAACCGGCGGGTTTTAACAATTCCTCTATGCGTCCGAACAATACAGGATCATCATATACAGGCGGAACCAGAATCATTGACGCACCGCGGAATAGATCCGGACGGCTGTTTTTAAAACCGGCGTTGTGGCTTCCTGCCATCGGATGTCCGCCGATAAAAATAAAACCATGTTCGTGCGCAAGAGGAAAACATTGTTCGCATATCTTTCGCTTAACGCCGCAGCAGTCGATGACCAAAGTGTTTTTTGCGACATATCCGGATATTTTTTCCAAATACGCCGCTGTGCCGCCGGGATTAACAGCGATAAACAGCGCGTCACAGACGCTTAATGACTGCTCGTTTAATATTCCGTCTACCGCGCCTGATAATTGAGCGAAACCAAGAATGGCGTCATCTGTGTCAAAACCGTAAATATTTTGCCCTTCAGATTTATACGCTTTGGCAAGCGAACCGCCGATCAGCCCCAATCCCGCGATGCCTATATTCATTATAAAATCGCCTCGCGGATCTTCCGTACTTTTTCAGTGACTTCGGCGAATTGTTCCGGTGTCAGCGATTGTGCGCCGTCACAAAGCGCGTTTACAGGATCGTTATGAACTTCGATTATAAGACCGTGCGCTCCTGCTGCTGTCGCCGCCATTGCCATGGGCTGCACCAAACGCGTATTTCCGGTCGCATGGCTTGGGTCTACTACAACCGGCAGGTGCGTTAGCTGACGAAGCATCGGCACTGCCGAAAGATCAAGCGTGTTACGCGTATATGTTTCAAATGTGCGGATGCCACGTTCACAAAGGATGATATTGCGGTTCCCTCCCGCCATTATATACTCCGCGCTCATAAGGAGTTCCTGCAAAGTATTCGCAAGCCCGCGCTTTAAAAGAATCGGTTTTTGCAGCTTTCCCAATTCTTTAAGCAGCTCAAAGTTCTGCATATTACGGGCACCTACCTGAATTATATCAACATTCTCGAACATCGAAATATGATTCGCGTTCATTATTTCTGTAACTATGGGCATGCCGGTCAGTTTTTTCACTTCGAGCAGGATTTCAATTCCGTCCGCGCGCAGTCCCTGAAAATCATAAGGAGATGTGCGCGGTTTAAACGCGCCTCCGCGGAGAATTGACGCTCCCGTTGATTTTACGCTTTGCGCGACAGAGAGTATCTGTTCCATAGATTCTACTGAACACGGACCTGCCATAATCTGAAAAAAAGGACCGCCGATTTTTATATTTCCGCCGCAGCCGCCAATTTCAATAATGCTGTCATCGGGGTGAAATTTCCGGTTTGCGCTTTTAAACGGCTCGCTTACACGCTTAACCGAATCGACCATTTCCAGCCCCTCCAGCAATTCCGTATCAATTTTGCTCGTGTCGCCGATAAGACCAAGAATAGTATAAAGCTCGCCTTTGGAAATATGTACTGTAAGCCCCCTCTCTTTCAGCCATTCGATAAGGCTCTCAATTTGTTCAGTTGTCGCGTTTTGTTTTAGAACCGCTATCATAAAAAATCTCTCCTAAGAAAAAGTTGAAATTATTAAAATTTTAGAACAATCATAAGCCATTCTAAAATAAATAAGGATGATTAATCAATCGGGACGGTTCAATTCAGCCGCTTTACAAGAGAAACAGAATATGTAAAAGCAGCGATCCAAAAAACTGAATGACTTCTTTAGCCGAATAACGGAATCGAACCGTTGACGTCCGCATTACGAGTGCGGCCCTCTGCCAACTGAGGTAATTCGGCGGATAAAAGACACTAGTGTCCTGTTTTTTTCAAATGACGGAATGAACATTAAGTTAAATCCTTATGAAGTTAGGATTTAACGCATTTTGTTATATTGGAAACCAAATAAAACAGGACACTAGATTATATCAATTAAAAACAAATAAATTCAACAACACGCGGCTGTCTACCGAAGCACCCTTACCCTAACATTGTTTATCATAGATCGTTCCGCGGTTGTGTCTCTGTCTCCGGTTGTGTACTCGACGCTTACTTGAGGTGAAGCGGCTCCTTGTCCAAGGCGGATCGGCGCGCGGTAGTAAACCTGATTCTCCCAGCGAAGGGTGCCTTCAAGCACAATAACATAATTGCCCGCGGGAACCTGAGCGCCTTGGGTGTTAGTGCCGTCCCATGTGTAAGTAACGGCGCTTGATTGCGGTGTTGCGCCGCTCACCGCGTCAACTTGGTTACGTGTCATGTTAGCAAGATTTGAAAGTCTTACCCATAACGGAATCGAAGTCGGCCTTGTGCGGTATCCGCCGTTGGCTGTCCAGCGGGTCGCGTAAAGAGTTTTAATTAGCTGCCCCTGCGCGTTCTCGATCCAAACCGCGTATTGATTGCTTGCAGATCCTGTCTGCCGCGTAAAAGTAAAGCTGATCTCGGCTGCCGTGGAATTAGAAGACTGCTGCGCCGATACGCACGATACAGCCAGAATTGTTAATATCAAAATAAAAACAGCCTTTTTCATAATGCCTCCGTGTACTTTGAATAATAGCATAAAAAGGCATTAGATATAAGATAATTTTCCGCGAACGTTTGTTCGCGCGGTTTGTGGTTAATTATCTTAATATAATCAGAAAGCCCGAACGAAAACCATGTCGACCCAGATGTTATTTTTCCAATTGCTCATTTGTAAATCATGATCCATATACCCCATCCACGCTTTATCACTGCCGTCCTGCGATGATGTCCAGAATGGATAATTAGTGATACCAAAATAAATTTCTGATGAATATACTTCAAACAATTCATTTTTGCTGGGCAAGAACCAATCACTTTTACCGCCGCCATTATACGCAGCAGCCGCTTTTGCGGCATTGTCGGAAGCATCATCGTTAGGATGTGCGGCAATAATTGCAGCTGTGTTTGCCTTACCTGTACCTATAATTGTTCCCGTTGCACCTGTTACATCAACATAATCCGGTGACCACATTATACCCAATCCTTGATTACTAGTAGCTTCCATGTAATGGGCAGTACCTGAGCCTGTTACATTAAAACCGGATGATGCGACATAGAAAATTTTTCCGCCGCCTGGACCATTCTCGCCGATTTCAGCCAGTCTGCCGGTACAGCCGTTGTGGTTGCAGCTAACATATCCATTGGATGAATTGTATGTTACCCAGTTTAACGCCAAATGCCCGAGAGCGGCAGTTACTGTACCTGCTACATTATGACTGCATCGTGAGCATGTCCCATGTACCTGAGAATTGCCTGCTGTTGTACAGGTTGCCGAAATTGGCGGACTTAAACCCTCGTGTCCCAGCGCAGGGGTTACTGTGCCTGCCACATGTGGAGAAATACAGCCTGAGCGTGTGCAAGTACCATGAGCTTCAGAATTGCCTGCTGCTGTACAAGTTGCCGCAAATGACGCAATTAACCCCTGATGTCCGAGTGCAGTGGTTACCGTACCTGTTACATTTGGCAAAGAACAGCCTGGGCGAATACAAGTGCCGTGAGCCTGAGAATTGCCTGCCGCTGTACAGGTTGCCGCAAATGAAGGACTTAACCCAATGTGTCCGTAAGCGGGGATTGTTTCGCCTATTATTTCTTCCCCGCAGCCGCTGCGGTTGCAAATGCCGGTTCCGGTACTGCCATTTGTTGTACAGGTTGCTGATGTTCCGCCTGGAGTATGATGCCCCAAGGCTGCGGCTGGAGCAACCTGCTTTGTTTCAGAACAGGCTGCGCATGTCTGTGTTGCGTAGCCTGCTGTGGTACAAGTCGCTGTTATTGATATATCACCCCATGTGTGGGTATGACTTCCGCCATTACCCCCGCCGTCATCTTCACCGCATGCGGCCAGGAAAAAAATAATTAAAATTATTCCTATTGTTCTCTTTACGTTTATCAAAAAAAACTCCTTAAATAATTTTTATTCAAACTGTAAAGCGGAATAATTATATGTTTGTGAGAAATGTTCTTTGCTTTGTGAGGATTAAAATAAAAGGTGATATAACAGGTTTCTTCTATATTAAGAGAGAGAGAGAGAGAGAGAGAGAGAGAGAGAGAGAGAGAATTTGAATTTACACGCGGTTTTGCACCACGTCTGATGTTATCTAACATTGTTCCGTCCATTGATATAAATATATAATAATTTGCAAGTGTATGCAAGGATAAAACAGGGGATAAAAAAGAAGCCTGACCACTTTCGTGGCCAGGCGCCTTTCCGAGAGACATGTACAACTTTGCTTTGCAAAGTTGTTTCGAGTTTGCTGTAAACAGCAAACTCGTTGCAATAAACTACTGCAGCAGTGACAGAACCGATTGACCTCTTTGGTTGGCTTGCGCCAGCATTGCTGTACCGGATTGTGTAAGAATCATGTTCGTTGTGTATTTTACCGTCTCGTGCGCCATGTTCGTGTCGCGGATGCGGGACTCTGACGCCTGCATGTTTTCTGCTCCAATGTCGAGGCCGCGTACTGCGTGTTCAAGGCGGTTCTGGTAGGCGCCAAGATCTGCTCTTTGTTTAGAGACTATCTTCAGCGCTCTGTCGAGGGTTCCAATGGCACGGTTGGCACCGTCCGGAGAGGACAGTGTAATAAAGGTATCGTCACCGACATTGCGGATACCAAGACCCTTTGATGTCATTGTGCCGATAAACACCTGTTCACGCTGATCCATGTTAGCACCGATATGGAGCCACATAGAAGCAGTAACCACATTTTCGCCGATTGGCCTGCCGAAGCGGCCTGTAATCAGGTTCATCCCGTTGAACTGCGCGTGCGATGCAATCCTGTCGATTTCGTCAACAAGGGCTGAAATTTCAACCTGGATGTACATTCTGTCTTCTTCGGTATAAATACCGTTAGCAGCCTGTACCGCCAATTCACGCATACGCTGGAGAATGTCCTGGGATTCCTGCAGGTAACCTTCTGTGGTTTGAATGAACGAAATACCGTTCTGGGCGTTTTGTGACGCCTGATTCAAACCGCGGATCTGTGAGCGCAATTTTTCTGAAACTGCAAGACCTGATGCATCATCACCGGCGCGGTTGATGCGAAGTCCGCTCGACAATTTTTCCATGTTTTTGTCAAGGTAGTTCCCTGTTACTTTTAGGGACCTGTCGGCGAACATTGCACTTAGGTTGTGATTGATAATCATATATTCACTCCTTTGGCTTTTTTCGGCGTAATCATTCACCATGAATGACTATTCGCCGTGGCTTCCATGCCTGTTAAAAATCTTTTAGATCTTTAACATGAAAAAAACCGCTTTACGGTTTTCTTTTTTGAGTTTCACCAACGGAAAACTCATTACTGTTTGTGTCCAGTACCTAATCTGAAACCCGGGCCGCCGCGTTAGCTGAATATTAACAGATTTCAAATTAGGCACTGGGCAAGTGCCATTGCATTTCCTTTACGGAAATACGAACCCTCAACCCATCGTTCCCGGAAGGGTGAGGATCATGGAAGAACCGGCAATCCAACGGATTGATAATTCGACCAGAAAGAGAATAGCTTGGAATATCTTAAACTAAGACATTCTTCAGGAAATTCCCATTTCATTATAAATATCGGAATTTGGTTATTTTGCTTTAGCTTTAAATGATGAGGCTACTAGCCATTAACAGTCAGCTTTATTAAAATAACATTATGAATAGTAATCACTCTCAAGTAGATCTTATCCGCGAGGTTTTTCATTATCAAAGCCGGTTCGATGGTTCTACGTTTGTAATCAAAATCGATTATCCCGTAACGGAAGACACATGTTTTCCGGGCCTTGTAAAAGATCTGGCGCTGCTTGCGAAAACCGGATTCAAAGTTATAATTGTTCCCGGCGCCAAAGAAAATATCGATACGGTCTTAAAAAATCACGGCATTGATTCATGCAGTTATGTGAACAGTTCAGGCAGCAGCTCCGCCGAATGGTCAGATGAAACATCAGTTCGCGTAACAACGTCAAAAATAATCTCTTATGTGGAAATGGCGGCGTTCAATGTGGCAAGCAAATTTATGACATTTTTATCGGGGAGCAGAGTCGACGCTCTTATCGGCAACTTTGTAAGAGCGAGGGGACTCGGCGTGATAAACGGAACCGATACGGAACACACAGGCACTGTCGATAAAATATACGCTGACTCGCTTACAAGAGTGCTGAATCTTGGAATGATTCCAATTCTTCCATGCATCGGGTGGAGTCCTTCGGGAAAGCCCTATAATGTTCCAAGCGATGAAATCGCTCTCGCTGTTTCTAAAGCGCTCGGCGCGGAAAAATTATTTATTGTCTGCGCGCATAGCAGCTCAGGAGTAAAAATCCTTGATATCCCGGATGATATTGATACAAGGCAGGACGGAAGCCTCGTACGCCTGACCCCGCAGCAGACCGAATATATAATTAAAGCGAATATAAAAACATCATCAGAAGATGAAACTGTAAAAAATAAATATCTAAAGAATTTCAAGCTGGCATATAAGGCAAGCCAGGCCGGCGTTCATCGTGTGCATATAATCGACGGAAGAGAAAACGGCTCTATCTTAAAAGAACTTTATTCAAACCTCGGAATCGGAACAATGATTTATACCGATGAATACGATTCAATCCGCTCCATTCATTCAAGAGATTTACCGGATATTTTAAGGCTGATGGAACCGCTCATGCAAAAGGGGATATTAATCAGGCGTAACCCTGAGCAGATTCAGCAGAAGAAAGACGATTATTCTGTTTTGGAGATTGACGGATCGATACGCGCATGCGGCGCGCTTTACGCATGGGGAGAATCTCAGGGAGAAATCGCCGCGGTCGCGACAGATCCAAATTACACAGACTTAGGTCTTGGAAGACGAATCGTAGGCTACCTTATCGAAAAAGCTAGAAAAATAAAAATGCGCCGCGTCTTTGTACTTACAACCCAATCGCAGGACTGGTTCGAATCCCTCGGTTTTAAGGAAGCTCCCGTCGAAAGCCTGCCGGAACAAAAACGCAAAATTTATGATCATAACAGAAAGAGCAAAGTTTTCGCTTTGGAATTGTAATAACAAAAATGAGCAGAACCGCCGTTTTTACAGCATTGGTTCTCAGGTGCAGATCGTCAGGAGAATCGAACAGCGAAGTAACGCTTCTTACAGAAGAAGAGGGAATAATAAAAGCGACTCTATTCGGAGGGCCGAAGAGCAAACTCCGTGCGCACTGCGCTTCGTTTAACACAGGCAGGGTCTGGATCTACCGCGACAAATCAAAAGATTACGCGAAACTAAGCGACTTTGACGTTCATTCGTGGAGAGCGGGTTTAAGAGAACTCTACGAAAGATCGATGACAGCCGCTTCTGTAGCCGAAACAATTTTGTCATCTCACGGCGGAGGCGGCGGCTGGCAGACAGCTTTCAATCTGGCGGTAAAAATATTGGATACTCTTGAAAAAGCGGACGAAGAATTATGCGCGCTTTTACATATTCAATTTTTATGGCAGTGGGCAGGCTTCTCTGGAATACAGCCGAATTTAGAAAACTGCCCGGAATGCGGAAAAGATATTCATGAAGAAATTATGCTTTTCAGCGCCAAAGACGGAACAGCAGCATGTACAAACTGCGCGTCAGATTCGCGTTTCTATAATCCGCATCCGGCTTTAATAAATTCTGATTCCTCATTACTGCAGTTAAATCCGGGCTGCAGAAAATGGCTCTCCGCTGTCAGCGGACTTGAACCTTCGCAGCTGCACCGTTATTCAATGGATAAGAAATCTTTTAATCAGGCGAAGTCACTTGTAACGGCGATTCTCGCGGGAGCTCTGGGTAAACGGCTTGCAGGCTGGGATTGGAAGTGAATGAGCTTAAGTCAGAGTAAAATAAAAAGTTATTTCAGGTACCGGCTGTATATATATTAATCAAAAAAAGTTACAAGTCCTGTTTCCAGCGAATATTTTCCGCCTAATGTTTTTAACTTTCCTTCGGATACAGCTTTTGAAATTATAGGATTTTCCGCTATCTTCTTTAACGTATACAGAATATTTTTATTTTCGATTTCTTCCTGATCGCAGCTGCAGATATCTTTATCAGAGCAATGACATATCTCATCAATCACCGCCTGCATGGGAGGGCTGAAAATTCCGCCTTTAATCGCAGCATGTACAGCGCCGCATGCCTGATGGCCTACAACCAAAATAAGAGGTGTTTTTAAAACGCTGACAGCGTATTCAAGGGAACCAAGTCCTATATCGCTCACTACATTGCCGGCTGTACGGATAATAAAAAGTTCGCCAAGTCCCGCGTCGAAAATCAGCTCCATAGGCGCGCGTGAATCGGAGCAGCCGACAATTGCGGCATAAGGATTCTGCCCTTTGGATAATAATTCTCTCCGGGTTTCACCTGACACTCTATGCTGCCAAATTGTACCCGCGGCGTAGCGTGCATTACCGTCTATCAATTTCTTTAAAGCTTCTTCGGAGTTCATTGGGGTATTATAAAATCTTTTTTAAAATAAATCAATTAAAGCTGTTCTACTGTATACCCAAGGCTTTGAAGCCGCGCAAGCAATCCGTCAGGACCCGGCATATGCAGGAAGCCGGCAATGATAAAATAAGTGCGCCCGGAAGCGATAAATTTTTCTATCTGAGGTATCCATAAATCATGCCTGTCTGTTATAACAGATTTATATATCGAAGGCCATTCTGATTTCATTACGACTAACGTTTCAACTGAGCCCGATGTTATTCCGTTTTTCCACTCAAATACAAGAGTTTCAAGACCTTCATCCACGCTGTCAAAATCCTGCAGGGAATAAAGAACATATTCATCTTCATACCCGTCACCCATTCCTATGAGCATATCCAGCTGGTACTCAACAGACTCAAGAAAATTAATTGTCATGCCTTTTTCCTTTGCTCTGTTAAGATAAATAAAATCAACTCCTTCTTCTAAAAATCCGTATTTTTCCATCTGAAGCAAAGTTAATACATTTAAAACCATAGATGGTTTAAGTATATTAATTTCTGTTATCTGTATATCATAATTCAAAAGTTCCGCCGCAAGCAGCTGATATGTCTGCGGGCTCAGTTCGCTTTCCAATGTTCTGCCGTCCCAGTAAATCATGTTCATCTGAAGATACTCAATCAGTTCAGGATTTTCCATTTGATCTGTATCCGCTTCCAGCACCAGCGCATCAGCAAGAGAGAAAGCGTAATCAAATTCCTGCGGCAGAGGGAAATCAGTATCACGCAAAACATGAATGCTTCCGCCGAGATATAAAACATTTCCGTTTTTGGAAATTCGCCATACAGGAGAATCTCCGGCCTCTCCGTAACTTAACGCGGGAGCGGAAGGAGCGGAAGCGCAGGTCAGAAAACACGCGGCAAGCAAAACCGCGCAGAAAATTGCGGCTAATCGTTTCATACAAAACCTCACGAATAATTTATGCTTTTGATATCATTGTACTTGTTCAATAATTTAAGTTATCGAACAACTCTATTAATTATTTTTATCAAAGCATAAATATATTAAATTAAATAATAAAACAAGTCAATTGCCGGCGAAAAACAGGAAAAAACGAAGAAATTTTTTAAATATTAATAGTGTCAAATTCTTTCCTTATACAGTATAATAACCTTATGAATAACGAAAAGAAAAATAAATTTATAAAGAAGTACTCAAAACTTATGCTTGATCACGGAATGATCGAGAATGAGCTATATTTAAAGTATGAAGTTAAACGCGGCTTAAGAGATATCAGCGGAAAAGGCGTGCTGGTTGGTCTTACCGAAATTTCCGAAATAGTCTCTTATGTAATGCAGGAAGGCGATCTGGTGCCAAGCGAAGGACAGCTTTATTACCGCGGAATAAATATCGAAAAACTTGTCGACGGTTTTTTAAGCGAAAAACGGTTTGGTTTTGAGGAGGCGTGTTTTCTGTTATTGTTCGGTCATTTGCCGGACAGCGCGGAGTTTTCGGAATTTCTTGAAATGATCGAAGATCATTCCGAACTGCCTGAAAATTTTGTGCGCGATACAATTATGAGCGCGCCCAGCAAAGACATGATGAACTCATTAACCAAAGGCGTTTTAACTCTTTACGCGTTTGATGACAACCCTGATGATATTTCAATAGAAAATGTTTTAATGCAGTCCATCAATTTGATCGCCTCCTTTCCGATGCTTGCTGTTTACGGCTACCAGTCATTCGCGCATTTCCATAAAAACGAAAGCCTGATGATCCATCCTCCGCAAAAAGGAAAATCGATCGCTGAAAATATTTTAATAATGCTCCGCCCTGATTCAAGCTACACAGAGCTTGAAGCTCGCATTCTTGATCTCTCGCTGGTGCTTCACGCGGAACACGGCGGAGGCAATAACTCAACCTTTGCAAACCATGTTGTAACATCATCGCATACGGACACATACTCTGCAGTAGCCGCTTCGCTTGCGTCGCTTAAAGGGCCCCGCCACGGCGGCGCGAATATTAAAGTTGTGCAGATGTTCCGCGACATGACGGAAAATTTAAAAAACTGTAATGATAAACAGGAAGTGGAAACATACCTTGAAAAACTTTTAAATAAAGAAGCTTTCGACAAATCCGGATTGATTTACGGCATGGGACACGCTGTTTATTCTCTATCCGATCCAAGAGCGCTTATTCTTCGCAGATTTGTAGAACAGTTAGCTGAAGAGAAAGGCCGTGCCGGAGAATATAAGCTTTATTCAATGGTGGAAACTCTTGCGCCGCAGGTAATCGGAAGAGTGCGGAAAATGTATAAAGGCGTCAGCGCGAATATCGATTTTTATTCGGGCTTTGTTTACAGCATGCTTGATCTTCCCGAAGAGCTTTTTACGCCGCTTTTCGCTGTCGCTCGTATTTCCGGCTGGAGCGCCCACAGGCTTGAAGAACTTGTAAACAACGGAAAAATTATACGCCCCGGTTACAAGGCGGTTACAAAAAAGCAGCCCTATGTTGCGTTAAAATACCGCGGATAAAACAACGGCTGATCACAAACATTTTTTGATCATCTTAAATTTTAAATTTTTTATTTGGAGTAACAATATGATATCTGTAGCGATTATAGGAACCGGAAATATTTCTGCCGCTCACATTAAAGCGTACCTCGCGTTTCCCGAAAGGTGTAAAATAACGCATCTTGCCGATATCTTCCCGGAAAAGGCTGAGCAAAAAAAAGAAGAGTTTAAGTTAGACGCAAAAGTTTGCACATCACACAAGGATATATTAAACGCGGATGTCGATCTTGTAAGCATTTGCACTCCTCCGTTCTGCCACGCAGAGATAACGATTGATTTTTTAAACGCCGGGAAAAATGTGATTGTGGAAAAACCGATGGCTGCTTCGCTTGAAGAATGTGACGCGATGATCGAAACGGCGGAAAAAACGGGAAAAATGCTTTCGGTAATCGCACAGTACCGTTTCCGGGATCAGATATTCGGATTAAAAAAAGTTTTGGATTCAGGCCTTATCGGGAAAATTGTTCACGCTCAGGTTGATTCTTTTTGGTGGAGGGGCCATTCCTATTACGATCTCTGGTGGAGAGGCACATGGGAGAAGGAAGGCGGCGGCTGCACATTAAACCACGCGGTTCATCATATTGATATGCTTTGCTGGATGCTGGGGCTTCCTGAGAAAGTAACAGCTGTTATAAGCAACGCGGCTCATGACAACGCGGAAGTTGAGGATATCTCGGTCGCTGTTTTGCAATATTCAGGCAGTCAAAACGGTTCCAAAACGGTCATGTGCTCGAAAGGAGCGCTTGCCCAGATAACAAGTTCTGTTATACATCACGGCGAAGAGCAGCAGCTGATTTTTCAGGGAGAAAACGCCCGCGTCTCATGGCCGTGGAAAGTGACAGCTAACATCAGCCAGCCGAACGGATTTCCGGCAGGCGGACAAAACACGGATTTAACAGATAAGTTAAATGAAATTTACGAAAATTTCCCTGGGCTTGCTCATACAATACACGAGGGGCAGATCGACAATGTGTTAGCTGCAATGGAAACAAAAGGACAGCCTTTAATAAACGGCAGAGACGGCAAGCAGGCGCTTGAACTTATAACGGCTATTTATAAATCGGGCGCCGAACAGCGTACTGTGGAACTGCCGATAAAAAAAGACGATCCTTTTTATACAGTGAACGGAATGAAAGAAAAAGTTCCGCACTTCTATCAGAAAACGAAATCGCTTAAAGACCTGGAAGGAAGTATCTCTTACGGAAGATATGATAAATAACAATTTATTAAAAACGGCTTTTTCAAAAACTGAAGTTTCGAAAAAGTCCGGATTATAAGGAGAAAATATGCCGGATAAATCAGACGGAATGAATTACGCGCCAAAAGGAAAACCCGCTCCTGTGGTAAAAAAAGGCGAGTTTATTTTTTCAGCTATAGCGCTGGATCACGGGCATATCTACGGACAGTGCAACGGTTTAATAGAAGCGGGCGGCGTATTAAAAAGCGTGTACGATCCGGATCCAAAAAAAATGGACGCGTTTTGTAAAACATACCCCAGTGTAAAACGCGCGGCAAGCGAAGATGAAATTTTAAACGATAAAGAAATAATGCTTGTAGCCGGAGCGGCGGTTACATCCGAACGCTGCGCGCTTGGGCTGCGTGTCATGTCAGCGGGAAAAGATTATTTTACCGACAAAGCGCCGCTTACTACGCTTGAACAGCTGGAAGACGCAAAAGCAAAAGTAAGAGAAACCGGAAGAAAATACATGGTCTACTACAGCGAACGCCTGCACGTTGAAAGCGCCGTATTCGCGGGGCAGTTAATCGAACAGGGAGCAATCGGTAAAGTTATTCAGGTGACGGGTCTCGGCCCTCACAGGCTTAACGCGCCGTCGCGGCCTGAATGGTTTTTTAAAAGAGAAAAATACGGCGGAATATTATGTGACATCGGCAGCCACCAGATTGAACAATTTTTATTTTACTCAGGTGCGAAGGACGCGAAAATAGCGTACAGCCAGGTCGCGAATTACAATCATCCCGAATACCCGGAGCTTGAAGACTTCGGCGACGCAATGCTTGTCGGAGACAATGGCGCGTCACATTACTTTCGCGTCGACTGGTTCACGCCCGACGGACTTCAGTCGTGGGGCGACGGCAGATTAATCATACTAGGAACAGAAGGTTACATTGAACAGAGAAAGTACATGCAGTTAGGCGAAAAGAACAGCAAGGGCGGCCATGTTTATCTTGCAAACAACAGGGAAGAAACATATTTTAATGTCGAAGGACAGGCCGGTTATCCATTCTTCGGACAATTGATTCTTGACTGCCTTAACAGAACAGAAAACGCAATGACTCAGGAACACGCGTTTAAAGCCGCGGAGTTATGTGTCAAGGCGCAGAAGCATGCCGTGAAGATCGCTTAAGAAAAACAATTCATGACACACTTACACCGCTGTTATATAAAAATTGTATAGATTTATGAATAAAGGAAAAAAAATTAAATTATTAATATATTTTTATTGAAAAGTAACAAATATATCATTACATTTGAATATTATAAATGAATTTTTTATAATCCGGTTAGTTTCGGAAAAGCTTAAAATATTAAAGGATATGCTGTTATGAAAAAAGTATTAATTGTTATTTTGATTGTTGTTCTTTCTTTGGCGGCGATTATTTACGGAGGCGTTTTTCTCGGGCACAAAGTCATATTCCCGATAAAATACTCAAATGTTCCGACAATACCAGTTTTAACTGACGGAGTTTTTACATTCGGACCTCAGGCGCATCCAATACAGCCAAAAAATATTGACGAATACATTCAGCTGCTTTCACAGCAGATAAAAATATACAACGAAATCGCGCCGTACATGTGGCCCGATAACGCGTTTGTAAATCAATCCGCTGTTATAGAAGAAATTACAACTAAAAGATTTTTTTATATTGAAGCGGACGGAAAAATAACGCCTCTTTCAAAGAACGAAGCTTTAAAGTTTGGTTTTTACCGCGCGGCGTATACAGGCGGATTCAGTTTTTATGAAGGTTCATTAAACGGCGCTTCCGGCGAAGGAGTGTATCTTGCCATTGACAAAAATGATATCACAAATTTGCTTATGTGGCAGAAATATCTGCATCTTGGCACATATGACACCATAATTTTCTTAACGCACGAAGGGTTTCATGCAAAGGTACAGACAAAATGGCAGAAGCCTGTGAATGTTTACAACAGAGAGAGAGAAGAATTTTCTGATAATATTCCCGCGCGCGCAAAACGGCATGTGCTTCAAAAACAACTGCTGAAAGCGGTAAGCCGTCCGGGTGACACCGCTTTGATACTGGAAGCTCTCTCAACATACGCTGACTGGAAAAAACAATTTCCCGATGATTATATAAATTCTGTATTCTTCGATCGTATAGAAGGAACAGCATACTATTTTGAACTGGTAACCAGTTTATATATAGGCTATCCGGATCAGATAAAAAATGAAAAGGATATAGACAGCGCCCTTGCCCTTCTTGCGACCCGCGAAGATATTTACCTCAGTTACGGATTAATAAGCGAATCTTACACTGTAGGCGGTTTTGCGTGCGTATTACTCGAAAGACTCGGTATTAACTGGAAGGAAATCATAAATAATGATCCGGACGCAACCCCCATAGAAATGCTTTTACAATATTATGAAAACGAAACCTTGCCGGAACCGAGGCAGGTAACACAGGAAGAAATCGACAAAGTCATGACAGAAATCAACAGTCCTTCGTTGAACAGAGGAATGCCGCTGTTCTTTAAATTTTTATTTGATCTGCTGTTCTAAATTAATGATGATCTTACGGACAACTTTATTTGTAAATTTAGTTTTAGAGTTGTTCAGAAACCGCGGACTCGAACCTATGGCTCGCCGGTTAAATGTTTCTGAACAACTCCCGTATTAAATTCCGCTTAATATTTCTTCTTCCTTCTCTTTCTCAAACTGCTGTGTATAAAGTTTATAGTAATGACCGTGTTTGTTCATTAGTTCGTTATGCGTTCCCCGCTCAATGATTCTCCCTTCGTCAATGACAAGTATCAAATCCGCGCCGCGGATTGTCGAAAGCCTGTGAGCGATTACAAAACTTGTGCGTCCTTCCAAAAGAGTGTGAATCGCGTCCTGCAGCATCATTTCCATTTCCGTGTCAATGGAACTTGTCGCTTCGTCAAGAATAAAAATTCTTGGGTCAGCCAGAACCGCACGCGCGAAAGATATCATCTGCTTTTCTCCGGTGGAAAGTTTGTCGCCGCCTTCCCCGGCTTCTGTGTCATATCCCTTCTCCATTTTCGCGATTATTTTATCCGCGTGAACAACAGCCGCCGCTTTTTCAATTTCTTCGTCTGTCGCCTCGAGCCTTCCGTAACGGATATTTTCACGTATAGTGCCTGAAAAAAGATGAGGACTTTGCAGCACATAACCAAACGCGCTGTGAAGCCAATGCTGGCTGCGTTCCCGGTAGTCTATTCCGTCGATTAAAATTTCGCCGCTTACAGGCTCAAAAAAACGGCAGACAAGATTTACAAGCGTTGATTTACCCGCTCCTGTCTCGCCTACGATTGCGACATATGTTCCGGCCGGAATTGTAAGGTTAAAATTCTCAAGCACTTTTTTATTATATCCGGGATAACTGAATGTCACATCACGGAACTCAACATTGCCTGTTACCGTTTCCCAGTTTTCTTTTTTCGGCTCAAACTCATCGCCGTATTTTTCGATAACATGAGGTGAGTCCGTAATGCCGGGACTCTGCTCAAGAAGGCTTGTCACCCTTTCGACATTCGCCTGAGTTGAAACAATGTCCGTTATAATACGCGCGATATTCTGAATCGGATGAAAAAATCCTCCGGCATACTGAATAAAAATCGCGAGCACCGATAATTCCGCGCCGAGAAAGATAATTTCATAGCCTCCGTAGCCAAGAACCGCCGCGGTCGCAAGAGAGCCTACAAAAAGCGTTAGCGGAATAAAAACCGAACGAAGGCGCGCCATATGAACCGCGTGCTTTCTGTAATCGTTTGTTATCGCCGAATATTCTTTTAAGCTTTGTTTTTCCGATACAAGAACTTTAACTGTTCTCGCTCCCGTAATGCCTTCGTTCATCGCTCCTGTCATTTTGGAATTGAGTTTGCGTATAACGCGGTTAACTGTCAAAATTCTGATTTGGAAAAAATAGGTTATTAACGCCATAACGGGAATTGTCACGCAGACAAGAACCGCGAGTTTCCAGTGAACGATAAACATAGCGGCTATCGCGCCGATGCAGTAAAAAACCGACCATGTAAAATCAATAAGCCCCCACGCGATTAAATCTCCGATACGCCCTGTATCGGAATTAGTGCGCGCCATAAGGTAACCGACAGGCGTTTTGTTAAAATAAGAAAGACTAAGTTTCTGCAGATGAAGGAACACAGAGTTTCTCAGCCTTCTGCAGATTCCCACTTCGGCTTTAATTCCCACGGAAACGAAAAAGAGCACATTAACCGCCTGGATTGCAACTAACACAGCTGTCGCTGTCAGCAGAAATCCCAATCCTTCGGTGCGCTGCGGCTGAATGTTATTGCTGATCGCATAACCTAACAGCAGCGGAAACATAATATCTATAATCGCGACAAGAAACATTAAACCTATACAGATAAAAAGATTTTTCTTTTCCGGTATTATAAACGGAAGCATTTTTTTCCATATATTTACAGACATGGGTTTGTTATAATCAATATCTTCATAATCAGCCATAATTATTTTCCTCCTAAAAAATTAATAAGCGCATCCGGCTGCCTGCATATCGAATATGCGGCGGTATGTACCCTCGCGGTTTAAAAGTTCGCTGTGAGAGCCGATATCTTCTACGGTGCCGTTACGCAAAACAAGAATTTTATCCGCCTGCATAAGGCTTGAAATTCTGTGCGAAATTATTATAGTTGCGGCGTCTTTTACGCGGCTTTTCAAAGCGGCTCTTATGCGCATATCGGTTTCTGTATCAACCGCCGAAAGACTGTCGTCAAAAATCATCACAGGCGCTTTACCAGCGAGCATGCGCGCAATTGCGACGCGCTGTTTTTGTCCGCCCGAAAGCGTTACGCCTCTTTCGCCGATAATCGTATCGTAACCATCGGCGAAACTTTCGATTGATTCATGAACCATCGCGGTCTGCGCGGCGCTTTTGATATCTTCTATTTCAAGCGCTTGTTCCGCAGTAATATTTTTATGCGACGCGGAAATATTTTCGCGGATTGTTTTAGAAAACAAAAACGGCTCCTGAAGACACAATCCGATATGCCGGCGCAGATGAGCGCGGTCAATTTTTCTTATGTCGATGCCGTCTATCGTGATTTCTCCGTTTCCTTCTTTAAGATCGTATAGCCTGCTTAAAAGATGAACAAGCGATGACTTTCCGGAGCCTGTCGCTCCGAGAACCGCCATTGTTTCGCCCGGTTTCAATGTAAATGAAATGTCACGTAACACCGGTTCGTTTTTATTATACGCGAAAGTAACATTATTAAAACGTATTTCACCTTTTATTTCCGGCCGCAGCGCGTCCGCTCCGTCTGTTTCAGGCTCTTCGGCGAGCACTTCCCGGATTCTGTTAGCTGCAACCAATGTTTTTGAAAGGTCTGAAAGAAGCCGCCCGAGCTGGCGGACAGGCCAGATCATCCAGTTGCAGTACGCGTAAAACGCGAGAAATGTTCCGGGAGTTAAATCGCCTGATACGCTGCGGTAAACGCCCGCGCCTACAACGAGGGCTAACTGCAGCCCGCTTAAAAGATCGCCGGCTCCCCAGAACAGGCCGAGCATCTTTCCGATATCAATCCAGATACTCGCGTGCTCGTGCGTTCTTTCTTTAAACTTGTTCATCTCGTACGCTTCTCTTCCGAAAGCGCGGACAACGCGCACTCCCGTGTAATTTTCCTGAGCGGCGGCCTGCATCTTTCCTTCGGCAATATCCGCGCGCGAAAAATTTTTGCTGACCCGTTTAAAATAAAAAAAAGAAAATGTAAAAATTACAGGCACAAGCGAGAGCGCGACGACAGACATAAAAACATCCATAGAGAACATCATTATAACGGCAACAGAAAAAACACAAATCGTTCTTAATAGTTCGCTCAGATTGTATTGAATGAATCCGCGGATGTTATCAACATCGGATGTTGATCTTTGAATAATGTCTCCGGTTTGACAGCTGACATGCCAGTTCCACGGCAGTTTTTGAATATGCGCGTAAAGCGTGTTCCAAAGCCGCCACGCGACAGTCTCGCCTATTTCAAAACTTGTGTAGTTGCGGACAAGATTGAAAAGCTCCGCGAACAGCGCCGCGGCGGCGATTACTAAAGCGCAAATCCAGATATGTTCGCGTAACATACCGAGCCCGCCCAGCGAATTGATCAGGCGGATTACAAACCCGGGCGCGTCAAGCGGCTCCGTTCCGATAACATTATCTATCGTATAACGGATAATCTGCGGATTTAAAAGCGAGAACGCGATATTTACAAGAGTCGCGGTACAGCACAAAGTGAAACTTAATTTTCTGTCTTCCGCTGCGGCGGCGATCAAAGCGACACGTCCGCCCTTCCAAGGCAGTTTCATAGTATTTACTCCATTATGAATTTATTGACCCGATTCACGCGGGTTTAGCGGGAACCCCTCCGCTCCCAAAATACCGATCAACATGAGAATGTAATCAGATAATAAGAATAATAATTAATTTATATAATTTAAAATAAACAAATTTGATCAAATTTAAAAAATTCTGATCAAATCAAGAGGTTAGCTTATCAAGCTAAAGTATGGGTTTCCTAAAAATCATTATGTTCCTCCTTAGAAGGTAAATTGAGTGACGATCTGCCAAAACCCCGCTTGCGGAGTAAAAAGACAACTTTAGAACATTCTATAATTTTTTATTTTATTTGTCAAGTGCTGAAAAAAATATTTTTATAGACAAAAGTTCTCAGTTTTATCTGAATAAATCGCTTTTGTTTCTTGTATGTTCAAATAGAATAAATATCATCAATCTCTTTTCATATTAATCTACATAAAACAAAAATCTTTTTTTTCAGCATTTGATTATATCTTATATTGAGATATTCATATAATCTCCATTTAAGAATTAATTTTGTTATTTAGTTCAATATTGCTGCATTAATCACATGGAGCAGAAACAGCGTATATGACAGACGAAGAAGCAAAAAAGCTGTTACACTGGCATAACAATAAAACCTCTTGTTATTCAATATGAAATAGGATAAATTTACACATGGGCTTTGTCATAGAATTTAATAAAGCCGCTTTTGAACACGGGGTGAGTGAAGCGGATATTAAAATGGCATTTGATAATATTGAATATGATGCTCTTTTGGAAGAAGATGATCATGATGCCGAAGATAAAAACCTGCTCATCGGTTTTGACTGTAAAGCGAATCTTATTGAGGTTTTATATAATGTCATAGATGAAGACAGAGTTAAGGTGTTTCATGCCATGAAATGCCGCTCAAAGTTTATTTCGCTATTGAGGGATAGGAGAGAGAGATGAATGATTTATCTGATGAAGAATATGCCAGACTTGCCGAGAAATGGACAAAAACGACACCTAAAGTAGGTCCTAACGGATCAGGCTATTTTTCGCAGCGTAAAACGGCAGCTCATACGGTAACAATTGACGATTTTTCAGCAAATTATTTAAAAATTAAAGCCATGGATACTCATAAAACTCCTGCGGAATTAATTAGCGAAATGATTCAGGAACGTATTGCCGCCGCTGTATAATACTTTTTATTACACCGGAACTCTTTTTGATTACCCTTGATTTTTATGTTACACGCCTGTACAGCCATACCCCCTGTATGCCGTATCAATGTCACCTAACGACACTTCGAACCCGCGGTTCGCGGAATTTTGGTTCCTGTTACCCCTTGACAAAACCTATACAATAGTATAGTATTAAAATATGGGAAAGATTATCATTGGGACAAGCGGCTACTCGTACAAGGAATGGGTCGGGCCCTTTTATCCTGAGAACACAAAACAGGCCGATTATCTGAATTTTTACGCCGGGCATTTTGAGACGGTGGAGCTCAACTTTTCGTACTATGCCATGCCCACGTCTGAGCAGCTTCGCCGCATGATGGAGACTGAAAACGAGCAGGAGGCTCTTCCTGCGCGGAACCTCACTTTTTCGATAAAGGCGCATCAGTCTTTAACGCACAAAGTCGATCCTGCAAAGTGGCGGGACGAGGTAAAAACCTACCTTACCGCCATTGAGCCTTTGCTGGAGGCAGGGAGGCTCGACGCCGTTCTGCTTCAGTTTCCGAACTCGTTCCGTTACGAGCCCGGTAACCGCCGCCACCTCGCGAACCTTCTGACGGAGTTTTCGGGAGTGCCGTCGGCGGTGGAATTCCGCAACAACGAGTGGAACTCTAACCGCGTTATCGACGAGTTTAAAAAACGCAATGTCGCCTATGTTTCCACGGATTCGCCGGATCTGAAAGGCCTCCCAAATATCATGGATGTTTCAACCTCGTCAATTTCATATTTCCGCCTGCACGGACGCAACGCGGAAAACTGGTGGGGCTCCGACAGCCGCTCAAGGTACGATTATCTTTACAATGACGATGAACTGAAAGGCGCCGCCGAGCGCGTAAGGCGCATGGTTGTAAAAGCCGATAAGGCGCTTGTTTATTTTAACAATCACGCGAGGGGTCAGGCGGTGAAGAACGCCCAATCCTTAAAAAAAATTCTGGAAAACGGAAATGGAACAAAATCTTGTTCATCTTAACGCTATTGGATTTCAATCAACGATAGCTGTTTTTTTTGACCGCTCTCTGAGCGGCCGCCCTTTTATTATTCCGGGCAGAACCGGAGGACAGGTTGTCGCGGCGGATGTTTCGCCTGCCGCCCTGCGCGGAGGGATCGTCAGGGGTATGACTCTGTCTCACGCGCAGCGTCTTGTAAAAGATCTGATTATCGCGGAGCCGAATCCTTTAAAGCGCGCCGAGGTTAATAAATGCATTAACGATGTGATAAGCCGCTACGCTCCGGCGTGGCAGAATGACGGAGCCGGAAATATTTTTCTTGATATAACGGGAACGCGGCGGATTTTCGGTCCCGCTCTGGATTGCGTATGCCATATTCAGAACGAGATTATGGACAAGGTGAATATCACCGCGGCGGCGGCGACAGGAACAACTAAACTTGTATGCAAGGTCGCAAGCAGGACAATACGCCCCGAGGGATTGATAGAAATCCGAAGCGGCGAGGAAGAGGCGTTTCTCTCAAGGCAGGATATCGCGCTGCTGCCCGGACTCGGCCCTTCCCTGATGAAGACTATTCGCGTAACGGGCCTTACCGAAATCGGGGATCTTGCGAAACTTTCGGATGCCGAGGCGCTTTCCCTGTTCGGGAAAAAAGGCGTTCTTTTAAGGGACAGCGCGAAGGGAATCGACAATTCACCTGTCTGCGCGGCAAAGAGCAGAGTCATCGAAAGCCGCGCCGATTTTTCCGACGATGTGTTAGACGAAATGGTTCTGCGGGGATCGCTTGTTTCCCTTGCCGAACACTGCGGTCTTGATTTAAGAAGGGATAAACTGGGAGCGGCGGTAATAGCCCTGAAAATTTTTTACTCGGACGGCGTAACCGCCGAGGGTAGGGAAAAACCGCGCCGCCTTTGTTTTCTTGACCGCGACATCGCGCTCGCCGCGCAGAGGATTTTTAAAAAGACTGTAGACCGCCGTATCAGAATAAGGTCTGTTTCTCTTTCTCTCGAAGAACTTTTGCCCCTCGGCTTTGAACCCGATCTCTTCGAGCCGGAAACCGAAACCAGAAACCGCAGTCTGCAGGAGGCGGCGGACAATATCCAAAACCGCTACGGCGAGGGCAAAGTCACACGCGGTATTGTCCTTGCGGCATCAAGAAATAATATGCCGCTGAAAAATTATCCGCGGATCCGGTCCGACTTACAAAATGGATTAATCCGCGCTAATCCGTGTTAGTGTCCTGTTTTATTTTATACATTATGGAAACGAGACTTGGTTTAATATCGGCATATTCCTTCCTCTACGGCGTTCATAAACCGGAAACACTGCTTGATAAAGCGGTATCCTTCGGAGTAAAAACTGTTTCAATCTGCGACATAAACGGACTTTACGGGCTTCATAGTTTTCTTGAAGCTGCCAAAGATAGAAACATCCGTCCTATAATCGGAACGATGTTAACCTTTGAACAAAAGCAAAATCACGATTCTTCATTTAACGCTCAAAATTCTTCCCCATGCACTCCCGATACATCCCTCCGCGCTCCTCCCTCTCTTCATCTTTTCGCGGAAAACCGCGCTGGTTATTCTCGGATATGCGAAATATTATCGCTGCGCAACAAGGATGCAAAAAAATTTAATCCCCTTGATCCGCTTAGTGAAAATTCGGAAGGGCTTATAATTGTTTCGCATAACAACGCGGTTTTAAGAGAGCTTTCACCGATTGCCGCGGCTGGAAAAATTAAGCATCTTTACGCGGCGATCACCCAGGATGATTTAAGCTGCCTCGGCGTTCATAAAGAGCTAAACCTTCCGCTTGCGTTTCTTGATACTTCCGCGTTTCTTGACGTTTCCGATTATCAGGTTCACAGAACGTTACGTGCAATCGAATCAAATAAAACAACCGGAAATCTTTCTGCGTTCGATCTTTATCCCGGTCTTGCAGTTAATGCAGCGGGCACTGTTAAAGCATCGGGCGGAAAAGGCATCTTTAAATCAAGTAAAGAATTGTCATCCCTTTTGAATTCATGGCCTGAGGCGGCAAGGGGGACATTTAAAATCGCGGAGCTTTGCCGCTTTAATGAAATCAATGACGGTTTTATTTTTCCTTCTTACGGAGATAATCCCGCTGATGAACTAAGGCGCAAGGTTTATTCAGGCGCCGTAGAGCGTTACGGAGAGTTAGGTGACATGGAAACAGACCGTATCGAGTATGAACTCGGCGTAATCGAAAAAATGGGATTCGCCCCTTATTTTCTGCACATGGATGATATCGTTTCCATGACGAGCCGAACCTGCGGGCGCGGTTCGGGAGCGGCGTCGATTGTTTCATATTCGCTCGGCATTACTAACGTTGATCCGATTGCGCATAACCTTTATTTTGAAAGATTTTTAAATCCAGCGCGCCCCGATCCTCCTGATATCGACGTTGATTTCGCGTGGGACGAGCGCGATGAGATAATAAAATCGGTAATAAAATATTCCGGCGAGGATTACTGCGCACGCGTGGCAAATCACAATTTTTTCCGCTCACGCTCTGCGTTACGCGAAACAGCGAAGGCTTACGGGTTTCCCGACGCCGCGATTTCCCGGCTGGAAAGAAAAATCTTTGACTTCCGCGAAAAAGAGGAAATGATCGATCCCCTCTGGATGGAAATTTATAAAATCGCCGCAAGAATCGAAGGCCTCCCAAGAGGACTCAGCATGCACTGCGGCGGCCTAGTAATAACGCCTCAGCCGATAAGCCGTTACGCGCCAATCGAAAAATCGCTTGAGGGTTTTCCTCTTCTTGCATGGGAAAAAGAAGGAACGGAAGCCGCGGGATTTGTAAAAATCGATCTTTTGGGAAACAGAAGCCTTGCTGTAATCCGCGACGCCGTTAATAATATTTGCGAAAACGCAGTTGGAGCAATAAATGAAGAAAGCTTAGTGAATAATGAAAAATACAGGATCAAGAACGTTGAGTTAAACGAAAAATTAAGCAGGGCGATAAATGATACCGCGACAATCGACGCTCTTTCGCGCGGAGACAGCATCGGCGTTTTTTATATCGAGAGCCCAGCGATGAGGCAGCTTCAAAAAAAAACTAAAGCCGGCGATTTCGATCATATTGTTATACATTCAAGCATTATACGCCCTGCCGCGAATAAATTTATCTGCGAGTATGTAAAAAGGCTGAGAGGCGAAAAATGGGATCCTCTTCATCCTCGCCTAAAAAAAATTCTTGACGAAACTTACGGCATCCTTTGTTATCAAGAGGATGTAAGCAAGACCGCCGTCGCGCTCGCGGATTTCGATGATGTCAGCGCGGACAAGCTGCGCAAAGTTATCGCGAAAAAAGCGGGAGCGGAAAAATTAAGAGTATACGAAAAACAATTTTTTGACGGCTGCCGGAAAAACAATGTCGATGAAAATACCATCCGTGAAATTTGGGCGATGATGCTTTCTTTTGACGGCTACTCGTTTTGCAAACCGCACAGCGCAAGTTACGCGATGGTATCGTTTCAGTCAGCTTATCTGCGCGTTCATCATCCTGCGGAATTTATGGCGGCTGTTCTTTCCAATCAAGGCGGCTTTTATCGCCCTCACGCGTATATCGCGGAAATCAGGCGCATGAGTCTTTACACTGAAGGACCCGATGTGAATATTTCAACATGGCGCTATTACGGAATTACAAAAGCGGAAAACGGAATAATTAATAAAGAAATAAAAAAGAAAAATCATGGAGCTGTGATAATCGGATTCATGGCGGTAAAAGGTTTATCAGCCTCGGGAGCGCAGAGAATATTTGATGAAAGAAACGAAAGAGGATTATTTAAAAGCCTTGAGGATTTTTCGCAAAGGATCAGACTTTCACGCGATGATATAATCGCTCTGTGCCCCGCTGGCGTTTTCGACAGTATCGCGGATGGATTACCCCGCGTTATGCAGGCCCGTTTTCTATTGTCAAAGCTTGCCGTGATTCATCAAAAAAAACAAAACGAACTTTTCTTAAACCCTGCTTCCTGTTTCTCATTAACCGCCTCTCAATCTTCACCTAACGACGTTTACGCGGCATTGGAAGAAGAATACAACGCTCTGGGGTTTTTACGCGGATCCCACCCTCTTGTTTTATGGAAGGATAATATTATTGCGTTAAAAAAGCGCGTTAAAGCCGCGCATATCGGAAATTACTTAAATCGTTATGTGCAATTAATAGGATGGCCTGTAACGCAGAAGGATGTCTGGACAAAAGACGGGCTTACAATGAGTTTTCTAAGCCTTGAAGATGAAACCGCGATGTATGAAACCGTTGTTTTTCCCGATGTTTATGACCGTTATAATAAATTATTATTCGATCAGCAGCCTCTGATTATAAGCGGCTGGGTTAAAGACGATCAGGGAGCTGTTATAATTGAAATCAGTAAAATCGAAGAACTATGTCCGCCGTAATCCTATTTTATTTGATGTTCTGATTCAAACAGAAGCTGCTTTTCATGAGCGCCTTCGACGGAGTTGTCCGCGTTTTCATTAAATTTAATTACAAGCTGCGGCGGACATCTTGTAAAAAGTTTTACCCACCATCTTTTTTCTTTAATTAATTTTACCGAGGTAATTTTTTCCTTTGGAATAAAAATTGTTTTTTCTTTCGCTTTTTCATTAGAAGAAAATCCTGATGTAAAAGCGTCGATCCAGCTGTGCTGCGGAAAATGATGAAAACGAAACCCTCCCGAGGTTGTTATAAGTAATCCCCAAATACCGCTTAATTTTTTTTCATCAAAATCGTCCCAGCCCGATATATATTTTCCAAGGCTGCGTTCAAATACTTTTTCTCCGGTTGATTCTTCATACTCTTTCCAAAAGTCTTCTATTGATTTTTTATCTTTTTTTTCAATCACCGGCGGTTCCTTTATTAATTTGCCGCAGCTTTGTCAATTGATCTTGTTGCGATTATATCAATTCCGCTTCCGTTCCAGCCGGAAATAATTACATCGCCCGCTTTTACAGGAAGCGCTACTTTTACATTATAAATGTCATCTAACATCGCGGGAATTTTTTCTCTCGGGCACGGGTTTGAGCTTTTTACCGGCACGCGCCTTATTGTACTTGATTCGCCTTCAATCATCGCGGTAGCCGTTACAACTCTTTTAGGCGAGCGGATTTCTTCCTGCGCGTAAACGATTCCGCGCGGACAGCGGTTGCCGTTTATAGAAAGATTATTTCCCGGCTGTTTGTCCTCTTCTACTTCCAAATCACAGCCTATGGGACAGATAATACAAGTTAAACTACGCATTAAAACAATTCCTTTTAATTAATTGAAAATTCCAGAACCGAGCCGGAACTAATTTCTTTTCTGTCAAAATTTTTCGCATCAAGATTAAAACTAATCATTTCAGAAGGCTGAACATGTCTTTCTTTCCTGCTCAGGATAACCTGATTTCCGAGCCGCACTTCGATAACAGCGCCGTTTTTTACAGTCATCGATCTTAAATAAATAATATTTTCATTGTCAGGCGAAATCCGCGAAGGATTCACATAACGTACATTGGAGCCTGCCTTTGTTCTTATTTGCCGGGGAGGCTTTTGTCCCTTCAGCCACATTGACGCATAACGCCCTGCCCGCCTGCTTTCCTCGCAGACCCAGTCTACAAGATCGTGCACATGCAGAACGTTTCCGCAGGCAAACACTCCTTCAATATTTGTCATTAGAAAAGAATCCACTATCGGACCGTTTGTTACATTGTTCATCTCGACGCCTGCCGCGCGGGACAGTTCGTTTTCGGGAACAAGACCTACGGATAAAAGCACCGTATCGCAGTCTATTCGGAAACTTTCGGTATGATTAAGAACGCCGTTTTCCATCGGAGTGATTTCAACTCCTTCTACTCGATCACCTCCGAAAATATTTGTTGTCTGCGATGACAGATAAAGCGGTATATCAAAATCTTTTAAACACTGAACAATGTTACGTGTCAATCCAGCCGGGTACGGCATTATTTCCACAACAGCTTTTACCTTGCAGCCTACCCAGCTCATGCGCCGCGCCATGATAAGACCGATATCGCCTGAACCTATAATGACCGCTTCTTTTCCCGGAATGTAACCTTCTATGTTAACAAGCCGCTGCGCAAGCCCTGCCGTAAAAATTCCCGCCGGGCGCGAGCCGGGAATTCGGATGTTCCCCCGGTTTCTTTCGCGGCATCCCATCGCAAGCAGCGCCGCGCGGCAGTTTATTCGCATAACGCCCGAAGGCGAAACGCAGGTAAGCGTTTTGTATAATGAAGAATCAGGCGATCCGTAAACAGAATGAGAAGAAATATTAACTTGAGAAAAGCCTGTTACGGTTGTGTTCAGATAAATACCGATCTTGGATTTTGTTACGCGGTTTATAAAACGCTCCGCGAATTCAGGGCCTGTAAGTTCTTCTCTAAATTCATGAAGACCGAAACCGTTGTGAATGCACTGCATGAGTATTCCGCCAAGATGATCCTCTCTTTCAATTATGGCGCAGGTAAATCCCTGTTCTTCAAGTTCAAGCGCGGCTGCCATTCCCGCCGCTCCTCCGCCAATAACAGCAGCATCGTAATTGAGTTCTTTCATACAACACCCGCGGCTTTAACAGCGCATCCCTGCATCAGGACTCCTTTAAGCACATTGCTCGTTCTGCCGTGTTTTGTAACTTCATTATAAGAAAGATTCGCTTCTCTCATAATAATTTTTATAATCTTATATGTGCAAAAACCTCCCTGACATCTTCCCATCTGCGCGCGCGTAAAATATTTTATTCCGTCAAGAGTTGTGTGTCCAAGCCTTACAGCCTGAATAATTTCCGCTTCGCTGACATTTTCACAGCGGCAGACAATGTTGCCCCACGTTGAATCTTCTTTAATTAGATTATCCAATTCGTTCATATTCAATAATCTTGCGGCAGGATGATTTTCGACAACAGGATTCCAGTGCGGTTTCTCTGTTAGCTGCAAACCCATGTCAACAAGAATATTCTTTACATATTCCGCGATTGCGGGAGACGCGGTAAGCCCGGGGCTTTGAATACCCGCTACCTGCACAAAGCACGGCGCTTTTTTAGACGCTTCGATATAAAAATCCTCGTCAAGGCACGGCCTTATGCCGGCAAAAGAAGTAATAACATCGTTATGGCTCATAAAAGGTATCATTTTTTTTCCGCTGACAAGTATCTGCTCAAGATGTTTAGAAGTAGTAGAAAAATTATTTTTATCTTCGATATCATCGGCCGTCGGGCCGACTAAAACCGTGCCTTCCACTGTAGGAATAACAAGCATTCCTTTTGAAACAGAAGTGGGAACAGGAAAAACAACTCTTGACGGACAGGCTTTTGTCAGGCGGTCAAGAAGATAATACTCTCCTTTTCTCGCGGTTATTTTAAATTCCTCGGCGTTAAAACACGCCGAGACTTCATCCGCGAAAAGACCTGCGGCGTTAATCACATAACGCGCTTTAATTTCAGCGCTATAAATAAATTTTCCGGTGTTCACAGCGCAGCTTCCGGCATCCGCATTTCCTTCGCTTGCTTTTTTATCAGAAAAAATATGCCAGTATCCGTCTTTTCTTTCGGCTTTACTCACTTTAAAATCAGTAAAAAAACTGACGCCGTTTTTTTGCGCCGATTCAACAAGCGCGAACACAAAGCGGTAAGGTTCGATTATTCCTCCGCCCGGCGCGTAAAGACCGCCTGCGACATCATAAGAAAGTTTTGGTTCAAGTTCTAAAAGTCTCTGGCGCGAACAAAGCTCAATCCCAAGACAGTCGTTCTCAACTCCCTGAAGATATAAATGCTCGACAACTTTCATCTCATCATAATGAAGTGCCGCGACAATTATCCCGCATCTTTTAAACGGAAAATTCAGCTCCCTTCGCAGCTGATCAAACATTAGGCTTCCCTGCATTTCAAGGCGCGCTTTTAAATATTTTTTATTATGATGAAAACCTCCGTGAATAATCCCGGAGTTTGCTTTTGATGTTCCAAAAGATACGTCGCTGTCTTTTTCCAGCACCGCTGTTTTTATCGAGTACGCTGAAAGCCGTCTTGCGATGTTCGCGCCGGATACTCCGCAGCCTATCACAGCGACATCAAAAATCTGAGATTCGTCATGAGAAATTTTCTTATGCATAAGATAATCATATAGCCATATTTGTAATAATACCATATATTATATTTATGGAAGAATCCAGAAAACGATTATTTATCAGCAGAAAAACGAATGACCGCGAACGCGAGAAGCTGATAAAGCTGGCGCTTGAGAACGGGTGCAATACTCTTGTTTTTGCGCTGAACGACAGGTTCTTTAAAAAGAAAAGTTTTAAATATTCAAAACTGATAAGCAGCTATGATTTGAATGTCGAAGCCGGAGGACGGGATTTTCCTCTTTTGCTTCCAAGGCGGCTTTTCTTTACTAACCGCGGATTGTTCCGCATGGAGCAGGGCAGGCGCAGAATAAATCATCATTTCTGTCCGACAAATCCTCAGACAACCGCAATTGTCGGCGGCAACGCGAAAATTCTTTTTGCAAACGCTTTAGAAAAAGTTACGCTCCCGCGCGTTTTTCATCTCCTGCCTGACGAAGGTCATGATAATACATGGTGCGCGTGTCCTGCGTGCCGCGCGTTCACCCCCGCGGAGCAGTATCTTTTCGCGATAAAAACCGCAGCCGACGCGCTTCATCTTTTAGATCCGGAAGCAAGTATTATTAATTTTGATTGTGAAGAAAAGGAATCAAAAAATTAAGCATAATTTAAACGGAGGATGATATGTTAAAAATTTTCTGCAGAGTGTTTCAATTTTTCTTTAATTTAGGAGCGAGGCTTCTTCCCTGGAGGAAAGCGGTTCCAATCGAAGGACCGGGCAGCATTCAAAAAATTCCTGAACTGCTGCGCGGGCAGAAAGTAAAAAAGGCGATGCTCGTGACAGATAACGGTCTTGTTAAAGCTGGTATAGCGCAGCGAATAATAGACGTGCTTGAAAAATCGCAGTTTCCATATTTAATTTTTTCGGATGTTGAGCCGAACCCGTCTGTTAATACCGTTAATAAAATTCAAAAACTTTATTTTGAGCAGGGCTGCGACGGAATAATCGCGCTCGGTGGCGGCTCCGCGATGGATGCGGCAAAAGGCGCCGCCGCCCGTGTAGTGCGGCCGAAAAAAAGCGTAAACAAAATGGGCGGACTTTTAAGGGTGTTAAGAAAAATTCCTCCGTTTATCGCGGTTCCAACAACCGCGGGAACAGGCAGCGAAACAACTGTCGCCGCTTTAATCACCGATACAGACACTCATCACAAATACGCGATCATGGATTTATGCCTTGTCCCGCGTTACGCGATACTCGATCCCGAATTGACAACAGGCCTTCCTCCGGCGATTACATCGACAACAGGCATGGACGCTCTTACTCACGCTGTCGAAGCGTATCTTGGCTGGACATATAATACAAAAGAAACTGTTCAATTCGCCTTTGACGCTGTAAAATCAATTTTCGCGAATCTTGAAAAAGTTTATATAAACGGAAATAACATCGAGGCGAGGCAGGCGATGCTTACAGCTTCTTATAAATCGGGGTTCGCATTTACACGCGCGTGCGTAGGAAACATTCACGCAATCGCGCATACTCTTGGAGGACTTTACAATACTCCGCACGGTCTTGCGAACGCTGTAATTCTTCCTAAAGTGCTGGAAGATTACGGAACAAAAGTTCATAAAAAGCTTGCGCGTCTTGCGCAGGCCGCCGGATTAGTTTCAGCTAACAATGATAAAACCGGCGCAAAAGAATCACGGCAGGAAGCCGCCCGTATTTTTATCGGCGCGATTTATTCGATGAATGAAAGGATGGGAATCCCGAAAGGTTTTGACTTTATAAAAACCGAAGATATTCCTCAGATGATAAAATGGGCGGGAAAGGAATGTAATCCTCTTTATCCGGTTCCGGTTATCTATAATAAAAACCGGTATAAATCAATGATAGAAAGCTTAAGGATAACAAAATAATGTCGTATAACATAACAGAATCATGCAGCGGATGCACAGCCTGCGCTAAACTATGTCCGGTTTTCGCGATTTCAGGCGAAAGAAACGTTAAACATATAATAAACGATAAACGATGCGTTGACTGCGGCGTCTGCGGCAGGATTTGCCCCAAAAACGCGGTCACGGATAACTTTGGAAAAATCTGCGTTCATGTAAAACGCTCTCAATGGCCGAAACCCGTGATTAACGCCGAAGAATGCAGCGCTTGTTCAATCTGCGTTCATGACTGCACGGCTTCCGCATTGCGCATAACACAGCCTAAATTCCGCGGAGATATTAAAGTATTCGCAGAACTTTATCTGCCGCAGAAATGCACAGGCTGCGGAATTTGCGGATCCCGCTGTCCCCTTGCCGCGATAAAAATGGCGCCGCAGGGCGTGCTTCAAACGCCTCCGCCTGATTCCTCGGAACATCAGGCAAGTCAGCCGAAGGAGACATCCTCATGAGCAGTAATAAAGCCGCTCTTGTATTGCCATGTTACGCGAAAATCGATCTTACCGCCGGAAAAATCGAAAATATACAAATTAGCGAAGATTATTATAAAAAATTTATCGGAAGCAAATCGCTCGGGGCGCGCCTGCTGCTCGATCTGATGCCTCAGGGACTTGATCCGCTTGATCCCGCCGCTGTTCTAATTATTAATACAAGTCCTTTAAACGGAACAGGCGCTCCATCTTCCAGCCGGTTCAACATGACTTTTAAAAATGTTTTAACAGGGGGCATCGCTTCGTCTAACTGCGGAGGAACATTCGGTTTTATGCTGAAGCGCTCAGGCTTTGACGGATTGATCATTACAGGCCGCGCTCAAAAACCTTCGCGCATCGAAATTCTTGACGGAGAAATTTCAATTCTTCCCGCTGACGATCTCTGGGGTCTTGATACAGAGGCGGCTCAGGAAAAACTTCCCGCTTTTCACGGCAGGCTTGTAATAGGGCCGGCAGGCGAAAACCTTGTCCGTTACGCGTGCGCGGCAAGCGGAGAACGAGTCGCCGGAAGATGCGGAAGCGGAGCTGTACTTGGATCGAAAAATTTAAAAGCGCTTAACGCTTACGGCACCAAACTGCCAAAGATCGCTCATCCAGAAAAATTTAACGCGTTTGTAAAAAAATGGACAAAGTTTATAAAAAACCATCCGATGACAGGAGAAGCGCTTCCGCGTTACGGGTCATCCGGTCTTGTGAACAAAGCGAACGCAACAGGCGCGCTTCCAAGCCGCAACTTCTTTTACGGACATGATCCGGACGCGGATAAAGTCAGCGGCGAAACGTTAGCTGAAACTGAACTTGTCAGAAACTCAGGATGCATCAGCTGTCCTATCCGCTGCGAACGGAGAGTTAAGAAAAATCAGTCAGGTGAAAACGCGGATCATGAAATAAAAGGGCCTGAATATGAAACAGTCGGATTTTTCGGCCCGAATATCGGGGCGAATGATTTAAGAAAAATCATTGATCTTAATTATATTTGCGACGCACTGGGGATGGATACAATTTCCGCGGCTTCGACAATCGCGTTCGCGATGGAACTGAAAGAAAAAGGCATCGCGGATTTTAATTTAGAATTCGGAAAAACAGATAACATTGGCGGCATATTAAAAAAAATCGCGTACCGCGAAGGAATATATTCAGACCTTGCGAACGGCAGCAAATGGATGAGCGAAAAATACGGCGGCAAAGAATTCGCGATGCATTCAAAAGGCTTAGAGATGGCATCTTATGAACCGCGCCGTTCTGTCGGCATGGGTCTCGGTTACGCGACGAGCAACCGCGGCGGCTGCCATCTTAACGGCGGCTATATGGCGCTTCTTGAATCAATAGGAGTCCTTTCTACCGACGCGAATCATCCCGGCAAGGCGGAACTCACTGTTTTTTTGCAGGACGGACTGGAAGCGATTTCATCAGCCGGATTCTGCCTTTTCAGCGGACAGACTTTTGTTCCCGCGGTGTTTTTCCATCTTGGGCCTCACCACGCCGTTACGCGCATAACAGGAAAAATCGCGACTCACGCGGGAGGACTTGTGCGGCTGCTTCTCGGAATAAAACCCGTTATGCGCTTTAATACATTTTTTCTTTTCCCTCACGCCGAAGCGCTTCGCCTTGCGACAGGTTTTTCGATGTACACGGGAAATTTTTTAATACTCGGAGAGCGCACGTATAATCTTGAACGGCTTTTCAATCTCCGCGAAGGATTAACCGCCGCTGATGATTCGCTTCCGGATCGTTTAACAAAAACGCCTCAGCCAAAAAGAAATCCTGAAGAAAAAGCGGATCCAAAGCATATTGTTCCGCTTGATAAAATGCTGAAAAAATATTACAAAGCCCGCGGCTGGGATAAAAACGGCGTACCTTTAAAAAGAACATTAAAAAAATTGGGAATCAGCGGTTAGGAGAGTTAAATGAAAGAGAATATTTCCGGTTCAAAAATTACGGTAAAGTATCGGGCTAATTTATTTAACATAATTAAAAAGGAAAGCGAATCAATTGAAGCCGCGTCAATAAAAGACGTGCTTCTATATATAAAAAAACAATATGGCTCCGATGCGCATAAATCCGCCAAGTCGATGCTGATTGTTGTAAACGGACAAAGCATACTTATGTTAAAAAATTTCAAGACAATTTTTAATAACGGCGATGAAGTCAGTTTCCTGCCGATTTGCGGCGGAGGATAAAAATTAGTATACATTTGACGCGCCTCCGCGGGGACTTCTTCTATTATTTGATTAATGGACTTGTTCGACAACTGCGAACCTTCGGTTCGGGGTTAGTTGTCTCACAAGTCCGGCATTTTCTCGCCTAACGGCTGCGAGAATGCAGAAAATTATAATGAAGTTGTTCAATAACTGAAGTTATCGAACAACTCTAATATGTGTCTATCAAGTAAAAATTAAATTCAAAAAATCATTAGTATATTTTCAAAATATAAAGTATAATGAGATATACAAAATTATTCAGGAGGAATTTATGAAGAAGGTATTTTTAGCATTCGTAAAACAAAATCAGGAGGCTGACAAAACTATTGCGGGAATCATTGAAAAGTTATCTGATGATGATCGCGAAAAAGACAGAAAAAGCTATTACAAAAGCCTTTCCGGGCTTTTCCGCCACAACACAGGCGCGACAGTTTATTTTATTAATATGATGAAAGACGCGGTTCCCGATAACGCGGCCGCCCAAAAAGCGGTAAAGCCTCTTTCTAAATATCAGGAATTAAAAGGCAAGCTGACTCCGGAACAATGGAAACAGGCAGTGTCATTCTCCGCCGTGGCCGGCAAAGCACTGGTTGATTTTGTAAACGCTCTTGAAGACAAAGATTTTGAGGCGCCAGTTAAAATTGACTGGTATAAAGGCAAGCCGCCTGCAGCTCCGCTTTGGTTTATGCTTGAACAGCAAATCACTCACAACCTTCATCACCGCGGTCAAATGTCGCAAATTTTCGATTCATTAAAAATTGAGAATGACTATTCAGGAATTAATATAAAATTTATATAACCAATTATCATTAGAAACTCCGATTCCGTTTCAGCTAAAGCGGAAAGCTACGCAGAACGGAACGTTAGAGTACAGGGGGAAACGTCTGTGCTTACCATATTGTGAAGGAGAAAAAAATGAAAGAAACTTTTTCTTTAAAAGTTTTCGGCTTTATGGCGTTGATGCTGCTTCTGACATCAATCCTGTATGCCACCGGCGTGCAGAGTGCCGGTTCGGTTCCTGTTAAAGGAAATATCATCTTATCAACCACAACAAGCACTCAGGACTCAGGGCTTTTAAATTACCTGCTGCCGATTTTTACTCAGGAAACAGGATGGACTGTTGATGTAATCGCGGTCGGCACCGGCGCGGCTCTTAATATGGGGCGCGGAGGAGACGCGGATGTGCTTTTGGTCCACGCAAGAGCCGATGAAATCCAGTTTGTTGCCGACGGTTACGGCACAATCCGCTACGATGTAATGTACAATGACTTTCTTGTTGTAGGACCGAATACAACAACCATTGCACCTAACAACAATATTTCACAAACGCTGAGGAGCATATCCTCGGGGAATCAGCCGTTTGTATCGCGCGGCGATAATTCGGGAACCCACACAATGGAACTTTCTTTATGGCGCGCCGCGGGAATTGATGTCGGCAGTTTAAGCAGATATTCTTCCGTAGGCCAGGGGATGGGAGCTACTTTGCAGATGGCAAGTGAAATGCGCGCGTATACTCTGACAGATCGCGCGACATGGCTTACATGGAGCAAAGACGGAAGAATCAACCTGCCTGCGGTATGCGAAGGTTCGACAGAGCTTTTAAACTTTTACGGAGTAATTCTTGTGAACCCCGCAAGGCATCCTCATGTAAATGTTGAAGGCGCTCACACTTTCGCGAACTGGCTTATCAGCCCGTCAACCCAGCAGCTTATAGGTCAGTTCGGAATCGCGGAATACGGCCAGCCTTTATTTACACCTAACGCCGTAAACCCAAAATAATAAACTGACATACTCTAATCAAGCGGCTTTAACAGAAAAATTGTTTCAGCCGCTGGAGCGGCAGGCGGAAAAAACACGGGGAAGCAATTAGTATGAATTTGGGTATTTTTAATTTCAGCGCGGATACTCTATTGATAATCGGCGTAACATTAAGAATGTCTTTTTTTTCCACCTTCATTTCGGCGATTCTCGGCGCTGCTCTCGGATTGCTTTTAGAAAAACATCAATTTCCGGGAAAACGAATCGTAGTCAGGATATGCCGCACATTGATGGGAATGCCTCCTGTAGTCGCGGGATTAATTGTATATCTCATACTCATGCGCCAGGGGCCTCTTGGTTTTATTGGAATTCTTTTTACGGTCGAAGCGATGGTAATCGCGCAGGTCGTGCTTATCACTCCGATCATCACCGGAATGGTTTACACTTACGCTGTCCGTTCCGCTCCCGGCATCAGAATGTTCGCCAAAATAATGGGAGCGGGCAAATTTCAAACGCAGCTGCTTTTTTTAAGAGAGATGAAGGGTGAATTTTACTTTGCTGTCGTAACCGCTTTCAGCCGCGCAATCAGCGAGGTCGGGGCTGTGATGATTGTCGGCGGAAATATCCAGGGGAAAACAAGGACGATGACAACGGCGATTACAATGCTTCGCAGCATGGGAGATTTCAGCCAGGGCATCACGCTCGGCATCCTGTTACTCGTCATCGCGTTTACGCTCCAGTCGCTTTCTGATCTTCTCCGCAGAAATGAAAAAAGCGAGGAAAATTTTTAATGCGTCTGACAGGAATAAAAAAAAAGTTAGGTGATTTTTCTCTTGTCATTGATAATCTTACAATTACAAAACCCGGAATTTACGGGCTTATCGGCCCAAATGGTTCGGGGAAATCAACCCTCGCGAAAATAATGGCGGGGCTTCTTGTTCCTGATGAGGGAAAAATTGATACCGAAGGGTTAAACGAAAAAGATATCACTTTTCTTTCGCGCAAACCTTACATGATGGATGATACTGTTTATAACAACTTAATGTATCCTCTTCAGGTACGTGGAATAAAACCTGATTCATATACCACAGCCCTTTTCTTAAGTAAAATGAATTTTACAAACCGTTCAAAACAAAGAGCGAAAAGCCTTTCCGGGGGCGAACAGCAGAAACTCGCTTTCCTGCGCGCGATAATTTTTAAACCGAAATTTATTATCGCAGACGAGGCGATGACTGCGATGGATATGGACTCCCTCGATTATTTTGAAAAAACAATCAAAGAAGAACAGGAGAGGGAAAAATCAATATGGATTATAATCAGCCACCAGATGCCTCATATCAGGCGTATATGCGATTCGGTTTTTTTTATGTATGATGGAAAAATGGAAATCGAAGGAAATGTTCAGGAAATTTTTACCGGCAGCGCAAATCCTCACTTAAGGAAATATCTTCGATCTTACGACGGGTAAGATAGATGAAGCTGCTTACTGTCGATACAATTGAACAAGCCCGCGAGAAAATATTAAATCATATAAAATCATGGCCGCGAAAAATAAAAAAAGCGCCGCTTGATGAAGCCCTTGATCAAATACTTGCCGAAGATATTTACGCGTCATGCGATATTCCCTCCTTCCGCCGTTCAACAGTAGACGGTTACGCGGTAATTGCGAATAACGTTATGGGAGCCGCGGAAGGCGTTCCTGTTTTTTTAACGCTCGCAGGTTCTGTATATATGGGGAAAACCGCTGATTTTTCGATAGCCGCCGGAGAATGTGCGTATGTGCCGACAGGCGGGATGCTGCCTGAAGGAGCGGACTCCGTTGTGATGATCGAATACTGCGAAGCCGCAGGGAATATAATTTCGTTTAACGAAGCTGTCCCTCCGGGAACCGGAACCGCGGAAACCGGAGAGGATTTTCAAAAAGGAAATCTTCTATTGGGAACAGGAAAAACAATTCGTCCTCAGGAGATCGGCGCTCTTTGCGCGGCTGGAATAACAAGCGTAAATATTTTTGAACCTCTTACTATCAGTATTTTTTCAACGGGCGATGAACTTGTCGAACCGGATTGTGATCCAGCGCCGGGGCAAATCCGCGACATCAACACAAAATTAATAAAATCGCTTGCGGTAAAAAACGGCTACAAGGTTATCTCCGCTCAGGTTTTTCCGGACGATGAAGCAAAACTTGAAAACGCCGTCAAAGAAGCCGCGGCGTTATGCGACATTGTAATAATCTCCGGAGGAAGCTCTCAGGGAGAAAAAGATTTTACAGAGCGCATAATTGACAGAATCGCAAAACCCGGCGTGTTTACTCACGGCCTTGCTGTAAAACCCGGAAAGCCTACAATACTGGGCTGGGATGAAAACAGCAAAACATTATTCGCAGGCCTCCCGGGTCATCCTGTGTCAGCAATGATGGTTTTCACTCTATTGTTCAAAAATCTTTATAAACAATTTATAAACCCTGAATTTCAAAGCTCAACATTTGTCACAGCGCGCATTTCATGCAATGTTCCGGGATCTCCGGGAAGAACGGCCTGTCTTCCTGTTATATTGGAAAATAAAAACGAAATCATCACCGCGCAGCCGGTATTCGGAAAAGCGGGAATGATCTCGGTTTTAACGCGCGCTGACGGTTATATTGAAATCAATTTGAATAAAGAAGGCTTAAAAAAAGACGAACAGGTTGCCGTTTATCTGTTATAATAAATTAAGGAAATTGTTCTGGAACATAGAACCGGCTAACCATAAGTTCGGGTTCGCGGTATCCGAACAAATAAAGAATGGCAGAACGGAATTTATATCTTAGCAATATCCCTGTCGAGGAAGCTCTAAATAAATATTTTTCCTCGCTTGACGGATGCCTTACCCCAAAATATGAAAATATCCCTACAGAAAAAAGTTTAGATCGCATAACATCCTGCGCAGTCTACGCGCGTCTTAGCTCTCCAATGTATAACGCGGCGGCTATGGACGGAATCGCTGTGAAAACTTTTGCAACAGCCGGCGCGCGCGAATCGAATCCGTTAATTCTAAAAGCCGGCGGAGATTTTATTAATGTAGACACAGGCGATCCGGTTTATCATCCCTTCGACGCGGTTATAATGGCGGAAGATTTAATTCAACTAGAAAACAACGATGATGTAAAAATTTTGGAAAGCGCTCATGTCTGGCAGCATATCCGGCCTATAGGAGAAGATATCGTCGAGGGAGAGATGATAATTCCAAGCCGCCATAAAATCAGGCCGATCGATATCGGCGTTTTATTTTCAGGCGGAATTACAAATCTTGAAGTGTTTTCAAAGCCTAAAACGGCTATTTTTCCGACAGGAACTGAAATAGTTGAAATGTCCTGTTTAAATAATAATGTCAATTACGATTCTTCATTAAAAGAAGGAGCAATAATAGAGTCCAACACGCGGATGTTTGAGGCGCAGATAACGCAAAACGGAGGAGCGCCGGTTCGTTTCGCTCCTTTGCCTGACGATTACAATCTATTAAAAGAAAATATTTTAAAAGCCGCGGATGAGTTTGACATCGTGCTGATCAACGCAGGCTCAAGCGCAGGCACGGAAGATTACACTGTTCAGGTGTTACGCGAAATCGGAGAGGTGATTGTTCACGGCGTCGCGATGAAGCCGGGTAAGCCGGTGATTCTCGCCAAGGTAAACAACAAGCCGGTAATCGGTACGCCTGGTTATCCTGTGTCGGCGTATCTTGCTTACGAAACATTTGTTTCGCCTTTGCTTTCTGTACTCACAGGAAACAGAGAAAAATCTATAATAAAAACAAAAGCGGTTGTTTCAAGACGGATTGTTTCTTCCTTAAAACACTGCGAGTATGTCAGGATAAAAGCAGGGCGCGTTAACGGCAGGCTTGTTGTCTCTCCCCTTGCAAGAGGCGCGGGCGCGGCGATGTCTCTTGTCAGAGCCGACGGTTTCTGCGTGATTGATCAGCGCAGCGAAGGCATCGAGGCGGGTGAAACCGCCGAGGTGGAACTTTACCGTTCCATAGAAGAAATTGATCACACTCTTGTCGCGACAGGCAGCCATGACCTTATTCTTGACGTGATCGCAGACATGATGTCGTCTAACATTATAAAGACTGAAAACATCGCGGCAAAAACAATATGCGCCTCTCTTGCAAGTTCTCATGTCGGCAGCATGGCGGGACTCTCCGCGCTTAAGCGCGGAGAATGTCATATCGCTCCCGTTCATCTTCTTGACGAAGAAACCGGAAATTATAACACCGGCTGGATTAAAAGATTTTTTAATAATTCCCGCACAGATTCTGATATAAACGGATTGGAAAATTTAAATAATGAGCATGATGTCTGTCTGATTAAAGGCGTCGGCAGAGTTCAAGGTCTTATCATTCAAAAAGGAAATCCTCTTGGAATAAAATCAATCGCAGACTTACGCGGACGCCGTTTTATTAACCGTCAGCGGGGAGCCGGAACGCGCCTTTTTTTTGACTATCTGTTAAAAAAAGAAGGAATCGATCCAAAAGATATTGACGGCTATGAGAGGGAAGCTGTCACCCACATGGCAGTAGCGACAGCGGTACACAGCGCAAGCGCCGAAGCCGGGATGGGAATAGCTTCCGCCGCAAAAGCCTTTGATCTTGATTTCATTCCGTTAGGTGAAGAGGAGTATGATTTCGCGGCTTTTTCAGATTCGTTGAAAACGGAAGAAATGAAAATTTTTATTAATATTCTTAAAAGCCCTTTGTTTCATGAAAAGCTTAAAGAATTAGGACAGCCGTTAAACGCGTATACATGGAACAGAGCCGGAGAGATCGTAACGATTTATTAGCGGAGGAAAGTTATGGCGGATTTTACTCATTTTGATGACAGGGGCGGCGCTATCATGGTTGATGTTTCACAAAAGAAGGTAACTTCACGCGCCGCGTCCGCAAAAGGAATCATCTCAATGAACGATGAGGCGATGAAAGCCGTTCTCGGCGGCACCGCGAAGAAAGGCGATGTGCTTGGAGTCGCGCGCATCGGAGGAATTATGGCGGCAAAAAATTGCGCCGGTTTAATTCCGTTATGCCATCCTTTAAATATTGACCAATGCACAATTGATTTTTTTATCAACAAAGAAAAAAATGAAATCGAAGCCACCTGCGAAATAAAACTCACGGCAAAAACCGGCGCCGAGATGGAAGCGCTCGCCGGAGTGTCCGCCGCGCTCCTTACAATATACGATATGTGCAAAGCGCTGGATAAAAAAATGGTGATAAACAATATCAGACTTTGTGAAAAAAGTGGAGGAAACTCAGGGCATATTATTAACGAGTAGTCTGCATCTGATAATAAAAATGAGAAATGAATTAACAGATTCATATGGGAGAGTTCTGGATTATCTGAGGATCTCAATTACCGATCGCTGTAATCTAAGATGTATTTACTGCATGCCTTTAGAGGGCGTTGAATGGAAGCCGCATAACAACATTCTAACCTTTGAACAGATAATCAGAATTGTAAGAATTTTTTCCGCGCTGGGGATAAAAAAAATCAGAGTAACGGGAGGAGAACCGCTTTTAAGGCGCGGAGTATCATCGTTTTTAAATGAATTAAAATCAATTTCAGGAATTGAAAATGTTACTCTTACAACTAACGGAATTTTTTTAAGCGCATATCTTGATGAAGCCGGATCATCAGGAACGGCGCTTCCTGATTCAATCAATATCAGCCTTGATTCTCTTTCCAGCGAAAAATATAAACAAATAACGCGCTGTGATTATAATCATCATTCAGCGCAGCCGCAAGGGCAGCCTGAAATAATTTTAGCGGCAATCGATCGTCTTCTTGAAAATAAAATAACAGTTAAAATAAACTGCGTGCCTATGCGCGGAGTTAATGAAGACGAGGTTATTTCTCTTGCGTCTTTAGCGAAAGATAAAAATATAATCATTCGTTATATTGAGCTGATGCCAATCGGCTGCGCTTCAAGTCTTCAGCCGGTTCCGGGGAAAAAAGCCGCGCAGATAATCGAAAAAGCTTTCGGAACTCTGACTCCGTTTTATGGCGTAAAAGGAAACGGCCCCGCGGTTTATTACAGTCTTCCGAATTTTAAAGGAAATATCGGCTTTATTAACGCTGTAACGCACGGATTTTGCGAAAACTGCAATCGATTGCGTTTAACATCTGTTGGTTTTTTAAAACTTTGCCTTTCAGATTCTATTGGACTTGATTTAAAAAAATTAATAATCGCAGACAGAAGCGATGATGAGATCGCGCGCTCAATTACAGAAGCTGTAACAAAAAAACCGCGCTTTCATACGCTTTCAGGTATTTACAGCAGGCAGGAGCCTCAAAGCGAAAGCATGTCAAAAATCGGCGGTTAAATAAATAATATGGTATAATATTTACATGGGAAAGATTTTAGCTGTTTGCACAAGCCATGAGAAAGGAACTCCGAAACGCAATACCGGAAGCGCTGAATTAATCGCAGGCCACGGATTATCAGGCGATGCTCACTCCGGGCAATGGCACAGGCAGGTGAGCCTTCTTTCGTATGAAAAGATCGAAGAATTCCGCAATAAAGGCGCAAAGGTTGAATACGGCGATTTCGGCGAAAATATTGTTGCAGATAACATCGATTTTAAAACTCTTCCCGTTGGAACTTTTCTTGAGTGCGGCAAGAACGCAGTTCTTGAGATCACTCAAATAGGAAAAGAATGTCACAGCCGGTGCGAAATTTATAATGTGATGGGGGACTGCATCATGCCGCGCGAAGGCGTTTTTGCGCGTGTAACCCGCGGAGGAATTATCAATACCGGTGATGAGATAAAAATTCGCATGGAAGCTTTGTATCGTATTTGGATAATCACAGCAAGCGACAAAGGCTTTGCCGGCGAACGCGAAGATAAAAGCAGCCAAGTTATCAGGGAAATCGCACAGCTGGCGCAGTGTGCACAGCTAACGCAGTGCGCACAACCAGAGCAATTTACACAAACGCAATGTGCAGATAACGCCGTTTATGTCGAAGCTGGTTACACTCTGCTCAACGACGATCAAAACGCGCTAGAAAATGAATTAAAAAGAATTTGCGATAACTCTCTTGCGGATTTGATCCTTACAACGGGCGGCACCGGATTCTCTCCCCGCGACTGTATGCCCGAAGCGACGATAGCGGTAGCGCATAAAATAGTTCCGGGAATCGCCGAAGCAATGCGCGCGGCGGGCATGAATGTCACAAAACGCGCGATGTTAAGCAGAGCCGCCGCCGTAATCAGAGAGCGCACTCTTATCGTCAATCTTCCCGGAAGCCCTAAAGCTGTACGTGAAAATCTAGAATTTATAATCGATGAATTAAAACACGGACTTGATATACTAACAGGACACGACAGAGAGTGCGCGCGATAATTGAAAACAGACTCTAAATAAAAACCTACGTAATTATTTAATGTACAACTTATTCTTTTATAAAGTAAAATAAAAATAATCAGGAGGCAAATTATAGAACAGGGGTTCATTGATATAGTAAAAACTATTATTGAAAAACACGGCGTAATTTATCTGACTGATACCGGAAAATGCAGAGCCATTGTGTCTGACTATACAGGAAGTAATTACCGGAACGAAAAAGGCCTGCTGCTGCGGGCGGTTGATGCTGATGTGTCGAAAGCTCTCCATGCGGCAGATAAGTCAGACATAGAAAGATGTATGAAGGCGGCAATACCGTTAAAAAGGATTTGGTAAAATCGTTTGAATACGCCAAAAGAGGAGCGGAACTTGGTAACTCTGAATTGCAGCTAAAAGTCGGGCATTTTTATGAAGAAGGCAAGGCAGTAAAGAAGGATTACGCCAAAGCCGCGCAGTGGTTTCAAAAAGCGCTTGATAACGGCGACGAAAGAGGAAAGAGTCTTATTGATGAGTTAAAAAAGAAAAAGAAAATTTAGGGCGTTTAACGTTACCGGTTTTCTGTTTTCAGCCTTACTTTAAAATCCCCATGCCGGTCATCGTCTTTTTTAAAACAGCTTCGCTTGCGGCTGACATTTTACCTAACGGAAGCCGCGCGGGGCCTGCGGGGAGTCCTGCCCATGAGAGAGCCTGTTTAATCGGCACAGGATTTGTTTCCACAAAAGCGGCTTTCATAAACGGAAGCAGCTCGTAATGTATCGCGCGGGCTTCATCGAATCTGCCTTCCAATGCGGCTTTAGTCAGAGCTTTTACTTTTGCCGGAAGCAGATTGGAAACAACAGAGATAACCCCGTCGCCGCCCATGCTTATTAAAGGAAGCGTGAATGAATCATCGCCTGAAATAACATAAAATTTATCCGCGCTGTTTTTCCTTGGCATAGCGATGTCTCTGATAACGTCACCCATTTGATTTATGTCGCCCGATGATTCCTTTACGCCCGCGATATTTTTAAACTGCGCGATCTTTTCCATCAGCGGAGCGGGAATATTTTTTCCTGTGCGTGACGCGATATTATACACAATGATTGGTATTCCCACATTGGCTGCCGCTTCAAAATGGCGGAGCATTCCGTCGTCGTTTGGTTTATTGTAATAAGGAGTTACAACGAGCGCCGCATCAGCGCCGAATTTTTTCGCGCGTTCAACATATTTAACCATGTGCCTTGTGTCATTGGAACCTGCGCCGACAATGACCTTTATTTTCCCCGCGGATTCTTTCACCGCGATTTCAACAATCTCATCTTCTTCATCCGCGTCAAGCGTAGGATTCTCGCCGGTGGTTCCAAGAGGAACAATGCCGTCGATTCCTTCCGTTATCTGAAACTGCACAAGTCTCCGGAAACCGTCGTAATCAACTTCGCCGGAATCTTTCATCGGCGTAACAAGCGCGGTAAACGCTCCGCGGAACTCAGTCATGCTGTTATCTCTCCTTAAATAAATCCTTCATCATATCATCAATCGTAAAAACGCCTTTGCGTTTTCTTTCCGTAAGCCACTGAGCCGCCCGCAGCGCGCCGGAAGCGAAACCTTCGCGGCTTCGCGCAGTATGAGTGATCTCAATTGTATCCGCCTGAGAATCAAAAAACAAGCTGTGAGTTCCAGGAACGTTTCCCATTCTAAGGCTCGGAAAATGAAGTTCATCCGCTTCAGGTCTTCTGTTCAATGTTTCGTAAACAATTTTATTTTTTCTTTCCATTCTTGAGAGCACGCCTTCAGCAAGCGTTTTCGCGGTTCCCGAAGGACTGTCAATTTTTTTATTATGATGAGATTCAAAACCGCCCGAGTCGTACTCGTGGAAATTATTTGCAAGCTCAGCCGCGTACCATGCGATGCGGTAAAACATATTTACCCCAATCGAAAAATTAGACGCCCATAACAAAGAGCTGCCTGAGTTTTCTACAGCGCCGCTTATTTCGCCTAGGCGGTCAAACCAGCCTGTAGTCCCTGTAACAGCGGGAATTTTTTTCTGAGCTAAAGCGATGATATTTTCTGCGGCTTTATCCGGCTGGGTAAATTCAATTGCGGCGTTAACTGTAGAAAAATCCGCTTCCACGATCGAACCAAATATTTTTTTTCCGTCATAAGGTGAATTAACATGCGGATCAACAATCACGCTGATTATATGCCCCTGCGATCGCGCGATCTGTTCAATCATCTTTCCCATCTTGCCGTAGCCGATTAACGCAATATTCATGATGTCACTTTACCTGCGCGGGAAAAAAATCCATGTGCAGCGCTTTTACAACTTCTTCCGCTTCGCTGTCATTCACTATAAAACTGATGTTTACTTTGCTTGCTCCCTGAGAAACCATTTGCACGGTAACGCCGATAAGCTGGCAGATTTTAAAAGCCCGCGCTAGAATTTCTGAAGATCGTTTAACGTTGCCGATTATCGAAACAATCGCGTTTCCGGTTTTAATTTCCACGCTCGCAATTTTGCTTAATTCTTTTTTTACCTCGCTCAGATCATAAGCGTTATTAAGAGTGAGAGAAACCGATACCTCGCTTGTTGCGACCATATCGACGGAAATATTGTGCCTTGCGAAAATTGAAAATACTTCCGAAAGAAAACCGTACTGCCCAAGCATCCTTGTAGAAACAATATCAACTAATGTTATATTGCTCTTGGAAGTGATGGCGCGAACAGGCGGACTCTTTTTCTGCCCCGGTACGGCGTTTCCGATCCGCGTGCCCGGAGCGTCAACGTTATATGAATTTTTTACAAGAACAGGAGTCCCTGTTTTCATGCACGGCTGCATTGCGCGCGGATGAAGCACCTGCGCGCCAAAGTATGCAAGTTCCGCGGCTTCTTCATAAGTAACATTTTGAACCGGCCTTGTATTATTTACAATCCTTGGATCCGCCGTAAGGATTCCGTCAACATCCTTCCACACCTGAACTTCGTCGGCTCTGCAGGCCGCCGCGATCATCGTCGCGGTAAGATCCGAGCCTCCCCTGCCAAGAGTTGTGATGCTGCCGTTTTCATCTTTGGCGAGAAAGCCAGTAACAACAGGCAGCACATTTCCTTTTATCTGCTGATTTATTTTCTGCGGAATCAAATCCCAGCTTTCCTTTAAAATTTCCGCGTGAACAAAATTTGAATTAGAAAGAAATCCGATTTCCCATGCGTCAAAAGCCCTTGCGTTCATTTTAATGGATTTAAAAAATGCCGCGGCAATCCGCACTGAAAGCCGCTCTCCGAACGAAACAAGATAATCTTTTGTGCGCGGAGATAATTCCCTGATAAGAGCGATGCCGGATAATAACCGCGTAAGTTCATTCATTAAATCCTCGACATCTTTTTGAGCCGGCAGTTTTAAGCCTTTCATCGTCTCCTGATGAAGTCTCTCAACATGTTTGATCTGCACCTTTCCTTCTTTCAGCGCCAAATCGCCTGCTTCCAAAAGATGATCGGTCGTATCTCCCATCGCGGAAAGAACAAGCACAGGTTTTTGATCGAGCTGAGTCTTTACAATATCCGCTACATGCCGAATACGGGAAGCGTCCGCTACAGAACTCCCGCCGAATTTCATGACAATCATTTTTCGCTCCTGAAAAAATTATACAGGTATTAATAGCGATATACAACTAAACCATTTATAAAACGCATAACGCTATTGATTAATTGCCGGTACATCGATATTATAAATATATGATTGGCTTTCTTATAAAGAAGACATTTTATGATTTATGGGATAATCTGTTTAAGATTGTCATTCTTAACTTAGGATTTTTCGCCTGTACCGCAATCCCTATTTTTCTGCCGAGACTTGGCGCCTTATTTGTTGAATCGCTTCCGCTTGAAATTATTTTAACTGCGTTTGGCATTCTCTGCTGCACTATTTATCTTTCCGCGGCGGGACTTACAATAAAACCGATTTCCGATTACGGCACATTTACTTTTAAGGAATTTTTACATTCATTTAAAAAAGCGTGGCCTGCCGGCCTTGTTTTAGGTATATTTGTTTTTATCATTTTCCTTATTGTTACGCTTGTAATTCCATTTTATCTGGATATGGAATCTCCGTTAATGGGTGTCGCGCTTGCCGCTATAATTTTCTGGACAGCGGTTTTCGCGGTTCTTTCAATTCAATATTTTTTTACAGTGATCGCGAGGCTTACGCCAAATATAAGAAAAGCGTTAAAAAAATGCATGCTGATCGCGTTTGATAATACCGGGCTTTCGATCTTTTTAATTCTTAATAATATAATCGCCCTTGCGCTTTCTGTCTTTTTCGCTTTTATGTTTCCGGGCCCCGTAGGCGTTCTTCTATATATTGATGAAGCGCTCCGTCTCCGGCTTTTAAAATATGACTGGATCGAAGCCAACCCCGAAGAAAACCGCCGCAAAATTCCGTGGGACGCGCTGTTAATCGAAGACCGCGAAAGAACAGGCTCGCGGACTTTCAGAAATTTCATATTTCCGTGGAAGGACTAATACGGCGTATTTACCGTTCTGACAATTCCGCCTGAACAACGCATTATCAACGGCGGAAAAATTTACAGGAAAATCTTCCGCCGCCGAAATTACTGGGATTTAATATTCACCCTTGCCTTTCCGGTTTCTCTTCATCAATTTTCTTGCGTTCGCTTTCTTTTTTCTGTTGAGGATGGTCGAAGGTTTTTCATAGTATTCCCGTTTTTTGAACTCACGTATGATGCCTTCTTTTTCTACCATTCGTTTAAAACGTTTAATAGCTTTTTCAAGCATCTCGTTGTCATCAACTGTAATGTGCGCCAATTAAATCACCTCCTTTCTCCGCATGTAAACATATTTTATTCAGGCATTTTTAAATTTAACGCCTGTATACTGCTGTTATAGATTCTACTAATAATAAGCTCTTTGTCAAGAACAGGGCGGCTAACAAAAGCGTCCGGATCTGTGTTCTCGGTGCCGACCCTCAATTCCCAATGCAGATGAGATCCGGTAGAAAATCCCGTCGAGCCTACGCGGCCGATGACAGTTCCCATTTCAACTATCGTACCTTCCTGCGCGGAAATACTGTCTAAATGATAATAGATCGAATAAACGCCGGGAGCATGTTCGATAATTACCGAGTTACCAGAAAGTATCCGCATTCTCGCAAGAACAACATATCCCCTTCCGCACGCGTACACTTCCATCTGATGTATAGAACGCTGCGCGGAAGGCGAGCCGAAATCAACGCCTGCGTGAATCTCGATTGATCTTCTTCCTTCGGGATAAATATTAATGCGGCGCGCTCCGAATATACTTGTTCTTCTTGTAGAATCCACAGGGATAATAAACCTTCCTGTGTGGTAAACCTGATTTCCTGTAGTCATAATAATCTGCCAGAAACGGTTAGATTCAACTTGTATTTGCGGATTCGGATCGGTTACTATGCTGACCATTGAAGGAGTTAGGTGAAGTTCTTCGGATCGAAATTCCTTTTGCGTTAATGTAACCGGTATTTCCTGAACAAGAGTACCCCTGTTATTTAATCTGATAACGGCGTTTGTTCCTTCTACTGTCGTAGGAACCGCTATTATCGCCGCGGCGAAACCCGGCTGCCCGTTTTCGGGAGGTATCGCGAAACTGCCGGCTCTTGAAACCTGAGCGCCGTTAACAAGCAATACAGCGTCTGTAAATGAAGTGTTTATACCGATTGTTACCGGATCGCCCGGCTGAGGAGATTCCGGAATAATTGTGTACCTGATCTGCGCTGAAGCAATTCCCGCGGATAAAAAACAAATTAAAAGAAAAATAACTAATCGCTTTAACATACAAAAGCTCCTTACTCTAATATAACGAAAATTTTAACCTGTTGTCATGCTTTCGCTTTTTTTCATATCCATTATCAGCATCTGCGGAATCTCGTTTCCTTTAAAATAATCGCGGTTCAGATTGAAGGCGATATCAACCTTATCGTTAATATTAAACTCTCCGTTCATCACGCGATCCGCGCTCTGCCAGTACAGAGCAGGCCATTTATATTTTCCGGCATCAAGCGTCATCTTTACATGCTTGGCTTCCGGTTTGCCGATAAAATTAATATCTTTAACTGTTATTTTTTTAGTCATAAAAACAAGCTGCTCGTTTTCATGTCCGTAAGGTTCGAACCTGTCTACAAGTTTTAAAATATCAGGCGAAAGGTACTCATGAGGAAGTTCCGCGTCAATCTGAATGATCGATTCATCCTGCGCGTTTTCGAACTCAATTAATGATGTTACTTCTTTAATGCGATCCAGAAAAGAATCCCAGTTTTTCATATACATGCTGAAACCTCCGGCTGCCTTGTGACCTCCGGCGTCAATAAAAAGATCGCCGCACTGCTCTATCAGCGCGCCGATATTATAGCCTCTTGCCGAGCGGATTGAGCCTGTGCAGATATCCCCGCCGACAGAAACCGCCATCGAAGGAACGTTAAAACATCTTGCGGCGCGCTGCGCCATAAGGCCTGTAACGCCCTTGTTGATTTTTTCATCATAGACAAGCGTAAACTTTTGATCATATTCATTAAAATTTTTATACGCCATTGACTCAACAACAGCCCATGTATCTTCTTCAAGGTCTTTTCTTTTTTCGTTCATTGACGCAAGTTCGCCCGCAAGCATTTCTCTTTTAAGAAGATCTTTTTCAAAGAAGAGCGCCGCCGCTGTCTGCGCGCACCCCATCCGCCGCGCCGCGTTAATGGCGGGACACAGCTTCCACGAAATATCTTTCGCGTCAAAATGCCTGCCTGCTAAATCAAGTTTTTGCAATAACTGCAAAAGACCTAATCTCGGCTTTTTTTCCAGAGACTCAAGTCCCCTGCGGACAATTATTCTGTTTTCATCAACAATAGGCATGATGTCGGCGATTGTTCCTAGAGCCGCAAGCTGAAGGTCCAAGCTTTCGCCCTCGGCATCAGAAATATTTTTTTCGCATAACCTTGCGTAAGATGTAAAAAGATTTACCAGTACATCAAGCTCGGTTAATTCCTTTTCGGAATACTTGGCGATTTTTGAAAGTTCCTTTATGCGCAAAAGACTGATGCCGTTTGTCTGCGGAATCTCTTTTCCGATCTGAGCGGCGATATCCATCAATCCGATTTCAACGCCCTTGCCGAAAAGTTTTGTAAATGTTTGTTTATGAAGCGGCGCGTCCCAGCAGAGAATATGCTGCCCTTCCAGAAATGAAGGAAGCCGCGTCCCGCTGATCGAAACCATTCCCGGAATTATAGTTTCGGATAACGTATCATACACATGTAGGTTCCGCATTTTCGCGATTTCGATAATCCACGCGTCATTGACAGGCCTTGTGTTTAAAAGGCAAATCTGCTGTCCGTAAAGCCCGCTCTTTTGCGCAAAGCGAAGAGCGCAGACAAGCTTGAACGCGACGCCGCATCCGGCAAGGCTGCGAAAAGGATATGTCGAATCTTTCATTTTCGGATTGATGATAACAAACGCCTCGGGAAGTTCCTCCTGAGGCTCATGATGATCCGTCACAATCACGTCGATATTTAATTCATTCGCTCTTTTAATTTCCGTAAAACGGGAGATTCCGCAGTCGACTGTAATAATTAAAGTGCCGTCCTTAGCCGCGAAATCCTCGACAGCGTCAAGCGAAAGACCGTAAGATTCATCGCCCGTGGGAATGCGCCATGTAACATCCATCCCGATGTTTTCTAGGTATCCCGCAAGAAGCGCCGTTCCCGTTATGCCGTCAACATCGCCGTCGCCGAAAACAAGCACCTTCTCGCCCTCTTCCTTTGCGTGAAGAATGCGCTCAACCGCGTCTTCCATCCCGTTTAAAGCAAACGGATTTCTAAGGGATAAAATATCATCTTCAAGAAAGTACCGGATAGATTCGCCTGTATTAATGCCGCGCCTTAGAAAAATCGACGCAGTAAGAAGATCGCAGTTATATTTTGTAGAAATTTCCTTGACAGTTTCGCCGGAAATCTCTTTTTTAGCCCATTTCATTTATAAGTTTATAGTATAAAAAAGAAGATTTTTTATCTAGCGGTGAGTGTCGTCATATAAAAAACAAAAACATTTTAATTACTGTCTGCCGGCTCGCAGTGACTAATGAAAAATTTTGGAATTTTTCAAAAAATTGATATATAATAAAGGTAGTATTCAGAACAAACGGAGGAGAATAATGAAAAAAGCTTTGTTTTTATTGCTAATAATGGCAATTATCGGTTCTAGTTTTGTATCATGCGCCAGAGAATCAATTTCCTACTGTGTATTTTGCGCTTCATACAATATAAAAGAAATATCGGTATTTAACCCTAATACAGGCGTCTCAGAAGTCCATTATGAATGCAACAACTGCGAAAAATCATTCGGCGCAGGCACGCCGCTTTAATAGGAGAAAAAAATGAAAAAATTAATACTATTATCGTTTATTTTAATCTGTCTTTTTTTTACAGGATGTTTAATGGAAACTATTACATACTGTCCGTATTGTTCTTATGCTACTCTTGAAGAAATTCAAGAAAATTTATATAAGTGCAGCTCCTGCGAAAAGGTTTTCGGCGCAAAAGAATGGCCAATAGCCGAGTAAGTTAAAAGCTTCATGCGGGAAAATTCCCGCATTTTATCAAAAAGTCGGAAGTCTACCCGGACTTATTGACATTCTTTAATATTTTTAGTAACGTTGAAAAAGCGCGGGAATAGCTCAGTGGTAGAGCGCGACCTTGCCAAGGTCGATGTCGCGGGTCCGACTCCCGTTTCCCGCTTTGGTTGTCTTCATCTAAACTTCACGCTAAAATTTGTTCAATCCTTTCAAGCTCCTGCGCAGAAAGAGGCGGATGTGATAAAGCGGCGAGATTTTCTTTTAATTGAGAGGGTGAACTCGCGCCGACAAGCACGCTTGTATTGCGCTTGTCGCGGAGTATCCATAAAATCGCGAGGGCGGAGAGGGATCTGCCTCCTTCTTTTGCGATGTCGTTTAATGCGTTTAATTTTTTTAAAAGCTCGGGCGTTATATTGGACGGTTTTAAAAAGCCGCCTTTGGATGCGCGGGAGCCTTCGGGTATTGATCCGTTAAGATATCTGCCTGTTAAAAGACCCTGCGCGAGCGGCGAAAAACAAATACAACCTGTTCCTTCTTTTTCGAGCGTGTCCAAAAGACCGCCTTCGATCCAGCGGTTCAGCATTGAATAGCTTGGCTGATGAATAAGGCACAGCGTTCCAAAGCCGCGGAGCGCGGAAACCGCCTGCGCTGTCTGCTCCGCGCTGTAATTGGAAATGCCCGCATATAGAGCCTTTCCCTGTTTTACAATGTCAGCTAACGCGCCCATTGTTTCTTCTATAGGGGTATCAGGATCGGGGCGGTGGCTGTAAAAAATATCGACATAATCAATACCCATGCGTTTTAAACTCGCGTTTAAACTTGCTGTAAGGTACTTCCTGCTGCCCCATTCGCCGTAAGGACCGCTCCACATTCCGTAGCCTGCTTTAGTCGAGATAATTATTTCATCGCGGTAAGGCATAAGATTTTCTTTTAAAATACGGCCAAAAGTAATTTCCGCGGAACCGGGAGGAGGACCGTAGTTATTCGCAAGATCGAAGTGGCACACTCCAGCGTCAAAAGCGGTTAAAATTATTTCGCGTCCTGTTTCATATCTGTCGACTCCTCCGAAATTATGCCAAAGACCAAGCGAGATTTCAGGCAGCTTAAGCCCGCTTCTTCCGCACCTTCTGTATCTCATTGATTCGTAGCGTTTTTCATCTGCGTTATATGTCATTTGCGTCTCCTTCCCGGCAGTTTAATTAACTTGACAAATAAAAAATAAATATTATGCGCAGCGTTTCTGCGTTTTCTTTTCCAGAAGCGCGCGAAGCTGATTAAGAAAATCCGGCATTTTTTCCCTGATAAATTTTATATCCTGTTCGTGACGCTCGCGCCCGCATGTTTCAAGCTTAAGCGCAAGATCCGCCAGTTTTGTTTCCTCGATATTCCATAAAGAACTTTTAATTCCGTGAATGACAACAGAAAGTTTTCTCAATGTCCTGTCGTTGTCAAAATCATCCTTCTTCAGGGCGTCTTCAAGCCAGTCAATAACCTTGCTTGCGTCTCTGATAAAAGATCCGATCAAAAGGGACTCTAATTGAAGCTGCCCCACGCTTCCCGCTGATTCGGCTTTTTTGGCTTCTTCAATTTCAACTGACGCGTGTTTGCCGCGGATAAATTTATTTAGAACGTGGTCCAAAAAATATGTATCAACCGGTTTGGATATAAGATCGTCAAACCCGTTCAATAAAAATATATCCGCCTGCATTCCGTCAGTGTTTCCTGTAAGCGCGATAATCGGAGCTTTATAATTCAAACCTCGAATTTGTTTAACGGCTTCTATCCCGTCCATCTCAGGCATCAAGTGATCCATAAAAATAATATCATAAACCTTGCCTTCTTTTACTTTATTAATCGCTTCGCAAGCGCTCTTTGCCGTATCAACCTGCAGATTATATAAATTCATAAGGCCCGAAACGGCGTAAATATTTGTATCTACATCGTCTACAATAAGGACGCTGCCGTAAGGCATAGATTCGCGCACAATCTGGGTTCTTTTTAACTGCTTCATATTTGCGCGTAACTGTTTAAGATTTTCCGCCGTTTCTTTTCCAATCACTTCGTTATCTGCAATTCCCTGAGGCAGCCGGACGGCGAATAAAGATCCTCTGCCACGTTCATTTTCCGCGCGGATCTGTCCGTTCATAAGGCTTATAAGCTTAAGCGTAATCGCGAATCCAAGTCCTGTTCCCTCTAAATTAATTCCCTGATTAAAAAGTTCGCGTTTGTTAAAAATTTCACATAATTTTTCTTTTGTTATGCCGTGGTTTGAATCGCAGACGCTGAATAACAAAACAGTCTGATTGCCGGATTTTACGCCGGTAGTTTCCGTCTGCACCGATAATAAAATTTTTCCTGACTCTGTAAATTTACACGCATTGGAAAGCAGATTGCTTAAGATTTGCTTGATGCGAAGTTCATCGCCGATAAGATTAACAGGCACACTCTCGTCAATATCAAGCATAAACTCAATCGGTTTTGATTCGACACGCATCATGTTAAGGCGTACTAAATCATTAATCATATCCGCGGTTTTATAATTCGCCGGAAGAATATCCATTTTACCTGTTTCAATTTTCAGGAAATCCAGTATGTCATTTATGATGCTTAAAAGCGAATCGCATGAAGTGTATATTTTTTCAAGGCCTTCTTCGATATCCGCGGGAAGTTTTTCATTATGTATTAAAATTTCGGTAACGCCGAGAATCGCGTTCATCGGCGAACGTATCTCATTGCTCATATTGGAAAGAAAAAAAGATTTTGTCTGAGACGAAGCAAGCGCCTCTTCTTCCATTTTTTTGCGTTTCTCTACATCGCAAGCAAGCTCATGAGTGCGTTCTTTTATTAGATTCTCAAATCTCTTTTTATCCAAACGGCTTCTTATATAAAGAATTGCGACAAGAATTAAAATAACCAGCGATAAAATGATTGAAATAAACATATAATAAAATTATAAGCCGAAAAAATTAATAATACCAATAATTTGGATAATAGACGCTGTTACTATATTTGGGGTAATAAATAATTCACCGGCTCTATATATAGCGTATGTGTATAATGATGACTGTAACAGAATATTGTGCTATAATTATTCATGGCTTTAAGCTGCGGCATTTTAGGGCTTCCTAATGTGGGGAAGACAACCATTTTCTCGGCATTGTGCGGCACTCCCGCGGAAACGGCGAATTATCCTTTCAGCACTGTTAAGGCAAATATCGGCATCATCAATGTTCCCGATCCAAGGCTGGATAAATTAACGGATATTTTTATCCCTGACAGAAAAATTCCCGCGACAGTGGAATTTGCGGATATCGCCGGCCTTGTAAAAGGCGCGTCCCGCGGCGAAGGACTCGGCAACACGTTTCTGTCGCATATCCGTGACGCCGCCGTTTACACTCATATTGTCCGCTGCTTCGAGAACAGCGATGTAATTCATGTTCGCGCGTCTTCAGGAAGCGGCGAAAAACTCGATCCGTTATCTGACATCGAAACTATCGACATTGAGCTTGCGTTAGCGGACATGCAGACACTTGCGAAACGGCGCGAGCGCGCGGAAAAATCGCTAAAAAATCCTAACGAGAAAAAAGCAAACGAGTTTGTGCTTTCGTTATTAAACGATAAAATAAATCCCGCGCTTGAGAACGCGCAGCCTATCCGCTCGCTCGGATTAAACGATGAAGAAAAAGCGGCTGTTTACGACTGCCATTTTATCACGGCGAAACCGCAGCTTTATGTATGCAATGTCGATGAAAACGGCATTAAAAACGGCAATAAATACACAGAAGCTGTAATAAAACGCGCGGAAAGCGAAGGAACGGAAGCGGTTCAAATCTGCGGAAGATTCGAAGCCGACCTTTGCGGCATCGACAATCCGGAAGAAAAAAAAGCTTTCTTGGACGACATCGGCCTTAAGGAAACAGGCTTATCAGCTTTGATCCGCAGCGCGTACCGCCTGCTCGGGCTGCGCACTTTTTTTACAACAGGAAAAGATGAATGTAGAGCGTGGACATTTCACTCAGGAGACACGGCTCCTAAAGCGGCAGGCGTTATTCACACGGATTTTGAAAAAGGTTTTATTAAAGCCGAAGTATACACATGCGATGATATTTTTAAATACGGAACCGAAGCGAAAATTAAAGAAGCCGGCAGATACCGGCTGGAAGGAAGAGAATATATAGTGCAAGACGGCGATGTTATGTTTTTTAAATTCAATATATAAAAATATTACTTTGTCTTACACTAATCATATACAGTAATAATATAGCGGCATTGGGCATTAAAATTTTTAACTTGAAAATTCAACTATATAGTATTATTATTGAAAATTATGGATATTATATTATTATCAAAGTTTGCATTATTCGGCGGATTATCCGAAGATCAAATTGATAATATAATACCGTTAATGGCGGAAGAAGAATATAATAAAGATGATATCATTATTAAAGAAGGAAAAACAAACGATAAGGTTTATTTTATAATAAGCGGGCAGGTATCAGTAACAAAAAGAGATACTTTCCTGTATAATTACAGCGAGGGTGATCATTTCGGCGAAATGGAAGTGCTTGATGTCATACCCGCGGACGCGACAATAAAGGCTGTGACGCCCGTAAATGTAATAACAATATCGAATAAAGCGCTGCGCGCGATATACAATATTGATGTAAAAACATTCTCGGTTATTACAATGAATCTAACGCGGGATTTATCAAGGCGCATGCGCAGGTTAGGCGAACAGTATGCTGCAATAAAACAAGCCGCATTCGGCGGAGTAAAAAACGCTTGCAGCGGTTTAGTTCACGATGCGGCGGTATAACAACAGGGGGTTACAATGATTTTCAATCCGGATTATGAATGTATGGAAAGACAGGCAAGGGAAAAACTTCAGCTTGCCGCTTTAAAAAATCTTGCGCATACAATATACGCAAAAGTTCCTTTTTACAGAAAAAAATTTGATGATAATAAAATATCAATAAATGATATCCATTGTATAAAAGATATTGATAAACTTCCGTTCACAACGAAAGACGATCTCCGTCATAATTACCCGCACGGGCTTCGCGCATGTCCGCAGGACAGAATTATTGAAGTTCACATGAGCACAGGCACAACAGGAAAACCGATTGTAAACGAATACACGCACAAAGATATTGATATCTGGCGGCAGTCAATGGCAAGAACACTAGCGGGAGCAGGATGCACGCGCGATGATATCGTTCAGAATTGTTACGGCTACGGATTATTCACAGGCGGACTCGGCGTGCATTACGGATCGTTTGCTATCGGCGCGGAAATTATTCCGATGTCCAGCGGAAACACAGAACGCCAGATGATGATCCTCCGCGACTTTGGCACAACAATGCTCACATGCACTCCGTCATACGCGCTGTATCTCGCGGAAGAAGCCGCGGAAGCCGGTATCGATCTCCGCGCTCTTCCTATTAACAAAGGATGTTTCGGCGCGGAAGCGTGGAGCGAAAACATGCGGGGCGAAATTGAAAAACGCTACAACATGAAAGCCTACGATATTTACGGTTTAACGGAAATCATCGGCCCGGGCGTCGCGTTTGAATGCGAAGCGCAAAACGGGCTTCATGTAAACGAAGATTTCTTCTATCCGGAAATTATCGATCCGGAAACAGGAAAATCCCTGCCGGCGGGTGAAAAAGGCGAACTCGTCTTTACAACGCTGACAAGAGAAGGCACTCCGATGATGCGTTACCGCACGCGCGATATCACATACATAATAGAAGAACCCTGTCCCTGCGGACGCACGACAAGAAGAATCCACCGCCTCTTCGGCAGAACCGACGATATGCTGATTATCCGCGGCGTAAACGTTTTCCCAAGCCAGATCGAACAGGCGCTGATCGAAATTGAAGAAACAGAGCCACAGTACCTGATTATTGTAAGCCGCGATAATTACCTTGATGAAGTTGAACTGCAGGTCGAAGTGAAAAAAGAAATTTTCAGCAATGAGATACGCGGCCTTGAAAATTTGAGAAACCGCATAGAGCATGTAATGAAGAGCAAACTTCAAATTTCATTAAAAGTAAAACTTGTAGAACCAAAAACAATCGAACGCTCTGTAGGAAAAGCAAAAAGAGTAGTCGACAACCGTAAAATTTAGGTTTATAATCAAAATCATGGGTATAAAACAAATATCGGTTTTTTTAGAAAATACAACAGGCAGATTAAGCGAGGTTACAAAAACTCTCGCCGGCGCGAAAATAAATTTAAGGGCAATCAGCATTGCGGATACCGCTGACTTTGGAATTCTGCGTCTTGTTGTCGATAAAACCGATGAAGCGGTAGCGGCTCTCAGCGCCGCGCGGTTTACAACCCGCCTTACAGATGTAGTTGCGGTAGAAATTGAGGATGTTCCCGGCAGCTTAGCTGCGTTAATGGATGTATTTCAGCAGTCGCAGGTAAATATCGAGTATCTGTACTCATCGCTTGAAGGCCAGATTGGAAAAGCGGTTGTAATATTTTTACTGGAAGATCATGACAAGGGACAAAAGATATTGAATGACAAAGGCTTTAAATTGGCGGACAATTTTTAAAGCGCGGTAAATTTCACATAACATTTGCCGCGTTTCAAGGAGATTTTTTTTGAAGATATTTACGATTGCCGGCGAGGCTGTTCCGGAACAGCTTCAAAGAGATGAGCTATGAAGATATTAATGGTAGCAAGCGAGGCTGTTCCTTGGGTGAAAACCGGCGGACTTGCCGACATGGTGAGCGCGTTATCAATCAGTCTTGCCAATCTTGGCCATGATGTGCGGATCGTAATTCCGCGTTACTACTCGATAGATCGAAGCCGTCTGGAATTACTGCCGGGCGCGATGGGAACGCCGATGGGCGGCGGCATAGAAGAATGGAGCGCAGTTTATACGACAAGTATGCCGGGTACAGAAAACAACCCGGTAAAAGTTTATTTTATAGATCACGAGATATTTTTTGGAAGAGACGGCGTTTACGGCAGCCCCGCGGAAACTGATTTTAAGGATAACTCAAGGCGGTTTTTCTTTTTCTGTCATGCGGTATTTCAGCTTTGCAGAAAAATAAAATGGTATCCTGATGTTCTGCACGCGCACGACTGGCCGACAGCGCCGGCTCCTGTATATTTAAAATTCGCCGAAAGAGCGCGCGGGAGCTCCGGTGAATTCAAAAACACGGTATCAGTGCTTACGGTTCACAATCTTGGATATCAGGGAATTTATCACAAGGATAATTTTAATTACACTGGACTTGGCTGGGATGTTTTTTACAACGGCGGCTTTGAAGACTGGAGCATGCTTAACATGCTAAAAGCCGGCCTTTACAGCGCCGATAAAATCAATACAGTTTCACCTAACTACGCCGAGGAAACAAAAAACCAGATGCATGGTTTCAGGCTCGACGGCGTTTTGCGTTACAGAAGCGCCGATTACTCCGGCATATTGAACGGAATTGACAACAAAGTCTGGAACCCGGAAAAAGACACATACATTCCTCATAATTTTTCGATTAATGATTTATCCGGCAAGGCAAAAATAAAAGAAGTGCTGCAAAAAGAATTTAATCTTCCGGGCGATCCTAATGTCCCGGTTATTGGAATGGTTACGCGGCTGACAGATCAAAAAGGAGTCGGCGAACTTTTCGGTCCGACTTACGGATCGGCATGGTCAATCTGCCGCGATATGGATTTACAGCTTGTGCTTCTCGGCTCCGGCGAATACTGGTGCGAAAACGAAATCACAGGCCTTGCGTCGCGTCTTTCCAATTTTAAAGCGAAAATCGGTTACAACGAAAAATTAAGCCATTTAATTGAAGCAGGCTCGGACTATTTCCTGATGCCAAGCCGTTACGAGCCATGCGGCCTGAACCAGATGTACTCGCTTGTTTACGGAACAATCCCGATAGTGCGCTCGACAGGCGGCCTTGTTGACACAGTGGATAACTACAATGAAAAAACCGGAGACGGAACAGGTTTTATGTTCGATCAATTAAACCCGTCCTCGATTTACAACACAGTAGGCTGGGCAGTCTGGGCATGGTACAACAGACCCAAAGACATAGAAAAAATGCGCAAACGCGGAATGTCAAAAGATTTTTCATGGGAACAATCCGCGCAAAAATATGTTGATGTTTACAAGAACGCTCTTAAAGCGCAAGGCATAAAAAAATAATCTCAAAACAACTGACTCAATAAACAATTTAATTTAGGAATAATAGTAATAATAAAAATAGTATCTCTGCGTTCTCCGCAGCTCTGCGTGAATAAATAAAAATAAATAAAAAGAAAATCTCTAACATCGATCCGCTAAATTTAAACGTTCGTTTAATTATAGCAATGCATTGCGTGGAATAGGGAGAAAAACAGCCGTTGGCTGGTTCCTTAGCGCAAAGATTAGGAGGAGATGGTATGAGAAAATTTCTTGTAGTAATGTTAGTCCTTGCAATCGCAGGGGGAGCTTTTGCTGAAGAAGGCGGAGGCACCTGGAGCGCATGGAGTGGATCAGCCACCTTAGGTACCACATTTGATTTCTACAATGACGGCGGCTGGTATGTTGCAAGCGATGCATCTGCGAAAGAGCCGGGTTACGGTATTTTTGGCGGAGCTGCAGGCGTTAGTTTAAAAGTGCAGTGGGACTATGTAAACGAAGAATGGTCAATTAAGCTTCCGTTTGTGTTTGATGCGAAAACATCAGGCGTAAGCGGCGCGGAAATCGCCTATGCTTCGGGAAATGTAAAAGTTTCTATCCCGATAAGCTTTAATTTTATTATTACCGAAGACAAAACAATACCCGGCAGTCTCCCGATTGAATGGAAAACAGCGGCGATACAGGCAACATACACCGGAGAAAATTTTGCGTTCACATTGGGCGTAAAAGACCTTCTCGGCGGACAGGATGCTGATGAAAATGCGATAAAACCGTCATTAGGACCTGTCGGCGGATATTATTCATTTGACGGCACCGCAGACCTTTATGTATCAACCGGCGGCGCATACGCGACAAAATGGTGGAGAGCGTCAGACATCACAATCGGCGCGATTTCCTACAACGGAAGAATGAGAGATGCGAACGCTGACCCTGCAAGAAAAGCTAACTGGTTTGAAGATATCAGCGCTGGCGGAAAGAACGGACTAGCGTTCAGATATAATCTTACAGATACATTGAACTTTGGTTTTGCTTTTGCTGGCGGAGCCGGAGACGCGATGTTTACAACGCCGTCAAGCGGAGCGAACGACTTCCTTAACGCGTTCTTATTCCAGCCGACATTCGGCGTAAGATTCACTGATTTCGGCCTTGACGTAGGCGCAATGTACGGTATCAGAGTTTACGATGATGCAAGACATTACAAAGTATCAGTAGGACATGTCAGCGCGGCTTATAAATTCGATTTTGGTTTGAGTGTAAACGGTGATATAGCGTTTGTAATCGATCCTTCAGACGAGCAGGACAACGGCGGAGTAGCAAAGCCGACAGGATGGTACAACTGGGCGAACAGCCAGTTATACTACGGTTTGAATATCGCTTATACACTTGGCGACATTAAAGCAGGATTAAGATTCAGAGGCTTAGACCAGCAGAGGGATCCGACAAATACCGATAACAGAAGACTTCGTTATCAGCATGACATGAGATTGGATCTTGGCTATAACGCGGGCGGAACAGGCCTTTGGGCGACAGCGTTCTTCGAAATTACCGATATGTACAGATTTGCGGTTAACGCAAAAAAGAAAGATAATGATACATTAGCTGAATGGGACAATCAGTTCGCAATGTTTAACGCCGGAGCTTCAGTCGGATACAGCGGCTTTGAGCTTGACGCGTTCACATTCGGAGCGAGCATCGATCTTACAATCAATCATCCGCACAGATACTATATGGAATATAGAGCTGAAAATACCAGCACAAGTTCATACTTTGATTACAGCTCAAACGCCAATAATAACGCGCACATTGTAGGATTTGCGTTCAAACCGACGGCAAGCTGGGCAGTAATTGAGAACGGAACAATTGATTTTGCGTACACACTTGGCGCGTCCAATTTCGCGAGAAAGAACGGGATAATTGATACCAGCAAGCTTTCAATTACCTTTGCGTGGAAATTCTAATGGAAAAACTTAGAAGAACTGCCGGGCAAGACGCCTGGCGTAGAGAAATAAACATATTTAAGGAGAGAAATATGACAAAGAAGTTTTTATTTGGAATGCTGGTAACGGTACTTGCATTCTCGGTCTTAGCCGGATGTGCCGAGCCTGCGGATAATCATCCTCTCGTAGGAGATAAAGCTTGGACTAATATTGCTGCTGCTGCTGCTGGTAACCCTTATCATGCAAGTACGTTAACTAATAATACTGTCCATTCTATACTATTCAAAAGTGACGGCAAATTCGAATATTATATTAAAGATCCTGCCGATACTGCAACAGATTTAGGATTAATAGGATTTAGAGGTACATATTCATTGGGCGTCCGCGGTGACTATAATAAAATTAACTATACGATTACTGATATTAGGCTTGCGGCGCGGGCTAGCTTAACTGATGTGCAAACAGGCGAAGGAACTTCTGGTGCCGCTGGCTCTGGCGCTCAAGGTCTTCGCAAAGCTGCATGGAAAGCAGTTTCCGGAGCAGTCTGGACAGGCGATGACGCGGATGCAGCTACTGTAGTCAGAAACTGGATACGCGATATCGCAAAGGACGGGATTGACAATTATGGTACAGCAGGCGGTACAAAAAATAACGATCGCGTTAAAGAACAGTTTGACGATGTATGGACATCTGCTGCTGAAACCGGCGCTACAACTGCTACAGTTAGAGGTGCTTTAGTAGGTTTAACTGATATATCTGCTACCGTTAATGGTATAATCTATGACTATAATGATGCGTTCAATAAGTTTAAACAATTTACATTTACTTATGACGGTACACCGGTTGCTCCTTCACCTCATGTATTAACATTAAGAACAAATTTCTTACTTCCAGGTGTTAATGCAGTAATTTTCAATCGCGCTAACCCAGTAACCCCCTAATGTTAAGTCATTAACCTAAAGTTATTTAAAGCCCGGTGCGAAAGCGCCGGGTTTTTTTGTGCTGGCGGTGGTGTGGTTTGGGAAAGTGAAACGTGAACGGTGGCAGGCATCATGTGCTGGTTGAAAAGGTGATTGAAACCTGCTGGTTGAAAAAGTAAGTGAGACCAAAATTTTTATTTCTTCAGTCATGCAAAACCGCATATTCAACCCATATATATACGACCTGTTTAAAGGTCACATCTTTTCTGCACGAGGCTTATATGGACTTGAATATCAATAGAAATCACAAAGACAGCGTGTTTTCTGATGGAACTGGAAATTAGAGAAAATTCCGAATTTGGCTTTAACAGAAGTCTAAGACCTTTTGTTAATAAACTAACCGATTTAATTGAAGAAACAAAAATTATTTTTAATCAATATCAAGTAAAATTTCTTGCAAACAGAAAATGACAATCAATCATCATATCTATTATCGCCTCTTATTTCGGCTATCTTTTCTACGCACGTTGTGACTGACACACAGGGCTCAACATAAAAAAGTTTTATTTTTTGTTTAAAAATTACAATTATTCTTGACAAAAGTTTTTATTAATGATAAATTTCTATCTAGAAGGTTTTCTGGAAAATTTTGGAGGGGAAAATGGAAAAGTTTCGATACTTTTGCGGATCCGTGCCAGCGGTAGTTGTGCACCCCCTCTCTAACGATTCCGGGGGAGGCATGGGTAATTAAGCGCTTCTTTCGGCGGTAAAAACAGCCGATGTATATATATGGTTTTGTTAAAACCATGAAGCCGGAAATTATGTAATATTAATACAAGTAAGTGTTGTTAAGTGAAATTATTACAAAGGAATGAGTAAAACCATGTATAACCCGTTTTTAATTGGCGCATTGAAAAAATGTGAAACAGGGCAGGAAGTTGATAATATTTTTAATAAACGGAAAATTACCGACCGTGAAATGCAAATAAAATATCTCCGGCATTGCATGGGTAACCCGGAAATTTTCTATGGCGGAAAAGAAGATGACGACAAAGAAAAGGAAGTTGAAAGTAAATATGTAACACTGCGTTCCATGTTCATAACCGGCTCGTGGCGTTATTAAGAAGAAATAGAAAGGCGCCCGCAAAAAAGAATCGGGCGCTTTTTATTTTATTGTCAAAAATTGCAGGCAGGTTTTTAATTAATCATTGTAAAAAAGAATAAAATAGAGGAGTTTGATTATACAACGAAAGGCGGTGGGCTATGCCATGTGAGTTAAGGGATAATGAAGAATTTAAAATTGACGATGTTAAATTAAAAGATATTATAAAAAATTTTCAGATAGATGAAGTAAATGTAAAAAAAATATATAATGCATACCTTGAATTTTCCTCGTATCTTAAAAAACAATATTTGGCTCATGTTATGCGCGGCATTGAGAGTTATATCCGTGAACATGTGAAAGATTACCGTTTTATCGTTGTCTGCGAACCATACAAAGATAATGTCTCTAACCAAAAACCAGCCATTTCTGCATACTTTACTACAAGATCATCAATTCGTTCAGAGTATCGCAGTAGTTTTGTCATCCATTATGATAAAAAATTGCATGAGCAAGGAAACGAAAAGATACTACGAGATTACATAGCTCATGAAATTGGCCATCTTCTTCTTCGAAAATTAAACAAGGGACTATTGGAGCATTGGGACTCCACTAATGCCGATCCTTTTGACGAGAAGTGCAGTTCAATTTTTGGAATCTTTGCTATGTCAGAAAAGAATTATTTTTACGACAATTGTAAAACATTGGTGCAAAATCATAACAACTGGCAGGAATTATTTGAACATTTTCAAAAAATAACACAAGGCGTAAAGCCATGACATTAATTAAAATTTATTTAAGACGATTTTAATAATTGCTTTATCTCATCTACAGATAATCCCTGATCGAGTAACTTAAGAATTTCTTCGCGGCCTTTTTCCAAACCCTGTTCCAAACCTTTTTCAAGACCTTTTTCCAAGCCCTGTTCCAGTCCTTCCTCGTATCTTTCATCGCCTCTTATTTCGGCTATCTCTTCTACACTGAAATCATAAAACAGCATATTCGTTACCTCCGATCCGTGATTAACAAGAAATTCTTTTAGAATGTTGTGTTCAATACAGTATTTTACTGCGGACTGTACAGATTCATCAAGTGTTAATTGTTCGCTGTATTCTTTTATTTTACTTATAAATAAGCTGTACGCATTAAGATTCCTGCTCCTGTTAAGCAGCATAGGATTTCGTCCCTGATTAATGTTATATACCTGAACCGTAAGTTCCAGAGGATTAATCTTATTTCTTTTTTGTTTATATCTGCTGTCTTTAAATGATTCGGAAAGACGCAGTTCCTGATGATCGGAATACTCCTCTTTGCCGTTGTAGAGTACGATGAACTCGGGCGCGGGGATTTTCAATAATTTTCTGTGGTATATATTTTTCTTCTCAATAATTTTTTCGTATACACGGGCAATGTACATAAGTATTCTGAGGGGAATATTTTCATTAATCGTTGACTGGTGTTCGATTAGTACGACGATTTTATCATCAATTGTAAAGGACAAATCGTTAATTTGTTTCATGAAAAGCGCTTCCGATAGAGTGTTGATTTTAATGACTGCATCCGGCGGGATTTCGACTCCTTCGATGGCTGAGTAGAGTTCCCGCAATATAACCGGATCAGAAAAGAGCTTGGAAAACACACTGTCTTTGTGATTTCTATTTATATTCAAGTCCATATAAGCCTCGCGCAGAAAAGATGCGACCTTTAAACAAGTCTTATATATATGGGTTGAATACGCGGTTTTGCATGACTGAAGAAATAAAAAAATTGGTCTCACTTACTTTTTCAACCAGCAGGTCTCGCTAGCCTTTCCCAAACCACACTACCGCCACCAAAAAAAAACCCGGCGCTTTCGCACCGGGCTTTAAATTAACTGTGATTAATGATTAATTATTTTGCGCGTGTAAATGATCCGCCAGCGCCGCCAAGAGTTGTGGTTAAATTTAATGTATCAGCAGCAGCACCATCTGTAACTACATGTGCAAATGTATACTTGGCATATTTTAGATATACATTATTGAATAAATCTGTAATGGTAGCAAAGTTAACACCACCACCAAGAATAGCAGGTCTATCTGCTCCTGTATTGTTCCATGCTATATCAAATGCCGCTTTTTCTGCATCGTTAGCTAAACCATCTCTTGCTAAGTCGCGTAAAAAATCCCGAATTTTATCCGGCGCGTTTTTATCATCACCGCTCCAATAAAAATCACCGGGTATTTCCTTCCAGTCATCTTTGGCAGTACCAGTTGTAGAAACAGGAGCTGTTAAAGTAGCTGTAGCTTTGAGTTTAAGATGTGTTACAGTATAGGTGATTTCTTTTTTATTTTCGCTGGTATTAATTGTATATTTGCCTTTAAATCCTGTGAGACCGGCACCATCCGAATTAGTAATTAAATATTCATAAACGCCGTCTGCCTTGAATTGAATTGTGGCGGGACCAGCAGCAGCAGCATTAAAAGGACTTGTTGTACCAGTGTTACCCCAAGCACCGCCAACAAGCGGATGATCCTCGGCAGGTTCGGTGCATCCAACCAGGACAGAGAATGCAAGTACCGTTACCAGCATTCCAAATAAAAACTTATTTCTCATATTTCTCTCCTTAAATATGTTTGTTTTTCTTTGCCATGCGCTTATGCGCATGTTTTGTTTATCAAGTTTTACCATTAGAATTTCCATGCAAAGGTAATTGAAAGCTCGCTGGTGTCAAACGGACCTTTGTTCGCGAAGCTTGATGAACCAAGCGTGTACGCAAAATCAATTGTTCCGTTAGTTATTATCGCCCAGCTGGCTGTCGGTTTGAATTTAAAACCTACAACGTGCGCAAGATTTTTTGCTGTGCTTGTGTCTTTATCAATAAAGGTCCTAAGCTCCCACCAGCCTGGAGGATTGATTGTAAGATCAATGCTTGCTCCGAATGTGAAAGCGTCAAATTCAAGGCCGCTGTATCCTACCGAAGCTCCGGCTTTAAAGGCTGCGAACTGATTGTCCCATTCGGGTAATGTATCATTATCTTCCTTCTTTGCGTTAACTGCGAATCTGTACATATCGGTGATTTCGAAGAACGCTGTCGCCCAAAGACCTTTTCCGCCCGCGTTGTAACCAAGGTCTAACTTCATATCGTGCTGATACTGAAGATATCTGTCGTCACCTGTATCTGTCGGATCATACTGCTGGTCTAAACCTCTGAATCTTAAACCCGCTGAGATATCGCCTGTTTTAAAGCCGATATTTAAGCCGTAGTACAACTGGCTTGCCGCTTTGTTATACCATCCATATGGTGCTTCCACTCCGCCGTTGTCCTGAGCATCGGAAGGATCGATAACAAACGCGATATCGCCGCTGACTGTTAAACCAAAGTCAAAACCGTACTTCGCGCTGATATGTCCGACCGGTACTTTGTAACGTCTTG
>Ga0209755_10000500_pt1 | contig 71667 bp, 75 predicted proteins | sample TergutCo191P1_FD_187301 | JGI IMG/M metagenome (GOLD analysis project Ga0209755, IMG submission 187301) | Cornitermes sp. P1 segment gut microbial communities from Petit-Saut dam, French Guiana - Co191P1 (SPAdes) (version 2) | ecosystem: Host-associated > Arthropoda: Insects > Digestive system...
AGGCTCTGGCCATTGAGCCCGAAGTGATTTTCAGCCCAATGCCGGGCGGAGCCTTGACTGCCAACACGCTGATGATGCGTGACTCAAAGACCTTCCACCTTTACCCGCAGGTTATCAAAAACATGGCTGAATGCGTGGCTCGTGGTGGCTTTGGCTCGAGCGTTACTCCTGTTTCGCAGTACTATTTCCAGCAGGCTTATGCCAATACAGTTCAAGGCCCTTGGAAAAAAATGTCTGACGGCTATGGCGATATGATTCTCGGATATCTGGGCAAAACACCAAGAGAACCGGATCCTGAGATTGTAAAAATTGCGAGCGAGCAGTTGAAGAAACCTGTGTTCAAGGGCAATCCTATGGATGTTCTGGAGCCTGGCATTCCAAAAGCGAAAAAAGTTTTGGAAGAAAACAAGCTGCCTGTTACAGATGAAAATCTTTTCATCATCGGCGCTTTCACAACAAAGGGCGGCAATAAAGGCCTAGACTTCTTGCAAGGCAAAGCTAAAATTTCCGTTCCCAAAAAGAAGCCTGCAGCTCCGGCACCAGCTCCAGTTGCAGCGGCAGCACCAAGCGGAACCGTCAACTACAATGTTGCTGTTAGCGGCAAAACTTTCAGCGTGCAAGTGAGCGGGTAACTTTCTTTACAATGCCAAAAGCGCTATTGTTCCTTTTGCTGCTGCCCACGCTGGTTTTTTCCAGAGCGGCGGCGGTGATAACCCTTGAAATGCCTATTGGCGCACGCCAGTTGGGTATGGGGGAATCTGGGGTGGCTTTGGCAGATGATGCCAATACGCTTTATTACAACCCTGCGGGTTTGGCTTTTGGGCCTCTTGCAAATGAATGGGAACTCTCTAAGCCGGGAGCAAATAATTATACGGCGTTTGCCGCACGTAATCGCAGGGGATTCTTAACTCGGAACGAAGTATGGGCCGGCACGGTGAATGGAATGCTGCATTTTGACGGACAGGTTTGGCGTGAAGATTTAACCGTGCCTTTAGAAGGAAACGCAAAGCTCAGAGATGTTGTGCGAACATTTTTGGGATCCGAAACTTCTCTGGATTCCATCTCCGGCGTTGTGCGCAATTACAACGGTGCTAAAACTTTGGGCGATGAAGAATTGTTGGTAGAAGTGAAAATTCCTTTTTCAATAATGATCAAAGATACCGTCACAGCAATGCTTTACGAGATGCGCACGGAAAAGCTTTGGATTGGAACAACAAAAGGATTGTTTCGCTTTGATGGCAAAGGGTTTAAGGATTTTACATCCGAATTCGGTGCGCATAAAATTACTGCGCTTGCCAACCAGGGCGCAACACTTTGGATTGGAACGGACAACGGGCTTTTCGCTTATAGAAACGGTGCGTTTGAAAAGAGAGGCTCGGTTTTGCCTTCTCAAAAAATAACTTCCGTGGCGTGGCACGAAATGCGCAAAGAACTTTATGTTGGCGTTGAAGGCGCAGGCATAGCAAGACTAACTCCAAAGCAAACCGATAAAGACAAAGATGTTTGGGGCATATTCACCCTGCAAGACGGCATTATGGATTTAACTCCGAAAGCTATTGCTATAGATAGCTCCGGGCATGTGTGGGCTGTGCATAAAGAAGGGCTTTCGCATTTCAATTTGAGAAGATGGGAGCAAATTCGATTTGAAAACAACGAGGCTCACGGCATAACAGTTTCTGAAAAAGGCACAATTTGGATAGGAACCAGTAAAGGCGTGTGGAGCTATTTGCCCGATTATGCTACACCTAGCGGACGCAAAAGCGAAACAGAGCTGAACAGGGGAGAGACCGGGAATACACAGGGAGAATGGAATCACTACCATACCGGCAACGGACTTTCCAGCAATACGATTTGGTGCGTGCTTTCGCTTGGCAATGATTTGTGGCTGAGTACGGGTGCGGGTGTTGAACGCTATCATGCGGCGCAGAGCCAGGTTGCATTTTTTTATGAAAAACTTTTACCGGTTTTGAACATTCCTGATTTATATCATCTGTTTGTAGGTTTAACTTGGCCGCTTGGCGATTGGGGAACTTGGGGCTTATTTGTGAACTTTATAAGTTTTGGCGAAACAACGGTATCTAACGAGATAAACCCAGACCAGTTGGCAACATTCAACAGTTCTGAAACGGTTGTGGGTTTGAGCTATGGAACAAGGCTTAATAAAAATTGGGGTTTGGGTTTAAACTTTAAGTTCTTTTACTCTGCGCTCAGTTCCGGTGCGGCGTTAAATGAACCCGATGCTACAACTGCCAGCTATGCCATAGATGTGGGTGTTTTGGGGCGTAATTTATTTGGCATAAACGACCTTAGATTCGGTGCTGTGCTTGCAAATATAGGCCCTAATGTTTATTATGTAGATAAATCCAATGACGATCCGATTCCTTTAACATGGCGTTTTGGGCTTTCTTATGATTTGATTAAAATTCCGGATCATCGTTTGACGCTGAATGTGGATTACAGTAAAATGGTTATTTACGAGAATTCAAGAGGCGAAGCTCAACCTTTTTATATATCTGCGTGGAGAGCTTGGTTCTACCCGGAAACGGAAGAAGAGGGAGATAAAGCCATTGATACTTTCAGGAAATCCTTTCAGGAAGGCATCATTAATTTGGGCACGGAATATGTTTATGCTGGCACGGTAGCTTTGCGGGCTGGTTATCTTCATGATAAGGTTGGCAAAAGGCAGGAATTGGATATCGGTTTGGGCGTTATGCTTTCCGATATGCTTCAATTGGATATTGCGAGCATTCAAAACGTGGGCAATTTGGACGGCGTTAGGGATGGCCAACTGAGGTTTTCGGGGTTGTTTAGGTTTTAATTCACGAATTTTGCTATATTCAATCTATGATTAAAGTTAAAAACATAGGTTGGTTATTATTTTTTGCGTTTTACACAGTTTCAGCACAACTCCCCAAGAAGTGCATAGATGAGATACTTGCCCTTCCAGATAAAAACCCAAAGTTTGATGCTGTGGATTTTTTGAAAGAATTGTCAATTACGGTAGTAAAGGTAAAAGCGCAGTTGCTGCTCCCGTTTGGAAAGCCAAAGGACGACAAAGTTACAGATATAGGAGTAACCGTAGGTTGCATAAAGGTATTCCCGGAAAGCCCGGCAGCGTTAGCTATTGCGGTTAAGGATATAGGCATTGAATTGGCAAAAAAGACCGGAGCAAAGGCTATCAAAGGTGCTATAGGAGAATCTGATGATGAGGAAGACGACGATCCTGCAGACGGGGCTGCTACTGGCAGAGCCGCTGCTGGCAGAGCTGCTGCGCCTGCGCAAACCGGTCCTGTTTTGAAAAAGTGCGATTTTGTGTTTAACCCTGAAAGAAAATTCTGCTATGATGGCGCAGCTTACGATAAATGCGATGGCATGGAATATAATCCTACAACCCATATTTGCATGGGAGAGATTGCGCAACGTGCCTTATGCGACAATGTGCAGTACAACCCTGTGATACAGAGGTGCGGCAAAGACAACGCCATAGAGATGAAATGCACGGAAGATACGTGGTATAATCCGGCAACGCATGCATGCTACAATAAAAGCAAGATAATAGCTAAATGCGGCATGAACCCGCAGGTTTACGATCCGGATTTTTATGAATGCAAGCCTGGAGTCAATGTCAATGGAATCTTCTTGAAAACTCCAACGAAGCATGGCAACGAAGAATACGAAGGCCTTTTGATAGGCGAGCAAGTTTGGCTTTCGAGGAACTTGGCAGGCGAGGCATTTGACTTGGAAACTGCAAGAACGGCTTGCCCTGCAAGCTGGTATTTGCCATCGGATGCCGAATGGACCAAACTGACGAATTATGTTGGTCAGTCATCGGCTGGGGAAAAGCTAAAAGCAAAGAATTTTGGCGGCTCCGACATCTATGGTTTTGCCGCCGTGCTGGGGGCCGGAGAAACAGGCGGTTTGTGGAGTTCCTCGGAATCGGGCTCAGAAACTGTCTATAGCTGGTCTGTGAACCGTGGCAACCTTGCAAGCAGGGGCAGCGTGGTGAAGAGCAGCAAGCTAGGCATTCGTTGCATATATTATGCTGATGGCTGGAACAGAAAAACCAGTTTTCCTTTGAATATTGTAAGCAACCCTGCAGGTGCAGTTTTGAAGTTCAATGGCATTTCTTCGCCTAGCTGCCCCAAAACGCCGTGCAAGGTTGAGCTTAAGGAGGGTAAGTATAACATAAACCTTGCTCTGAATTTATATGAGCCTATAGACACGACAATCGTAATAACCGGAGACAAGTATCTCAATTTAAGGCCGGTAGCTACTTTTGGAACGCTTAGCATAAAGGATCCTGGCTTTTCAGATGGCATAGGCTCAAGCTTCCCATGGAATTTTACCATAAACGACAAGCCTTCTCCTTTTGGCGACTTAAGATTTATGCCCGGCAAGCTTGCTTTGAAGCTCACTCATGATTGCTACGAAGATATTGTTGACAGCGTGGTTATAAAAAAAGATGCTCGTGTGGATTTCAATGTGGCTAAAAGAGTTGCGCTGAGAAAGAGCAATCTGATTTTAAAATCCGAATATAAGGGAAGGGAGGCCAGCGATTATGTTTTTGTGAACGGCACTGATTTTGGGAAAACTCCATTTAGCGGCCCTGTTCCATTGTGTTCGCAGATAGCGATTGTGGATCAGAATAATTTCATTGAAATAAATTTGCTGGAAGACAAGCCTGTTGAATACACGCATAAGAAGTCCACTTTTGTAAGCATTTTTTTGGGTGCGACACTTAACTTGGCTGGCGCGATATTTTTTGGATTAGGAATTGCCGCAAATTCAGAAGCCAATGACAATTACGACAGTTATTCCAAATTAGGCATACATGCGCCGCAAAGCCATTTCAACACGCATTGGGAAAATTATGAGCAAAAGAAAAAGGATAGAAACATTAATTATATAATTGGCAGTATTCTTTTCGCATCGGGAATAGGAGCGTATATATGGTTCTGAGGTTTTTAATATTGAGTTTGTTAATGATTTTAGCTTGCTCAAATCACGAGCGAGACAATGTTTATGATATTGAAGCGGATGATCCGAGTTATGGTTTTTGCGGTAGTATTGGCAGGTATCGCCTGGAAGACCAAAGATGCGGCCAATGGTGGATAGAAACCAAGTGCGGCAATGGCTGGTATGCAGAAGATGATCCGATGGTTAAATGCGAGAATAATGTTGTGATATTAAAATGTGGCGATATATGGTTTAATGCAAGCGGAAATTTGAGATGTGCCAACAGTGTTGTAGAGACCAAATGCGGTGACGGATGGTTTGATGCATCTAATACGAATTTGATGTGCACAGACAATATTATAGAAGGCAGATGCGGCGAGCGGTGGTTTAACGTGAATGCGGACTTAAGATGCGAAAGCGGCATTATAGAGACCCAATGCGGCAATGGCTGGTTTGATGCATCTAATCCGAATTCTTGGTGTGAAAACAAGATTGTAAAAGTCAGATGTGGCGATATATTGTTTGATGCAAATGCAGATTTGCGATGTGAAGCCAATGTTATAGAAACCAAGTGCGGTAGCAATTGGTATAATGCATCTAATGATGATTTGCGGTGCGAGCGCAATATGGTAGAACGCAAATGCGGCGCAAAGTGGTTTGATGCAAATGCGAATTTGCGGTGTGAAAGCGGCATTGTGGAAGGTCTATGCGGAAATACGTGGTTTGATGTGGAGCCGAATTTCTGTTATAACGGAAAGCTTGAAGAAAGATGTGGTAATCGCTTGGAAGCTTTTGATGTAGAACTATACGAGTGCAATGCTGAAAATAAAATCTATTTAAAGGATAAAAGATATGATGCGGTTTTGATAGGCACAGAAACCTGGATGACAGAGAATTTGAATTTAAATGTTGATGGCAGCAAATGCTATGAGAATTTAGATTTAAACTGTGATGAATATGGCAGGTTATATGATTTGGAAACAGCTATGAAGGCTTGTCCTGCTGGCTGGCATTTGCCAAGTGATGATGAATGGGTTGCATTAATCAAAAGCGAAGGGATAGAAGCTTATGGCTTTGCTGCTAAATTTGGCGGTCTTGGCCTTCCGAACGACATTTTCGATGGTCTTGATAATTACGGCGGATGGTGGAGTGCTTCAGCTAATTATTGGCATTATGATGGCTATGATATTATTTTTGGGAATAGCGATAAGAGAGTGTTATTAAGTGTTCGTTGTGTTAAGGACAAGGATTAACAAAAAGGAGTAATTATGAAATTTCCTGATTTTATTAAGGTTTTGATGGCAATGTTGTTTGCCGCATCGGTGGCTTGGGGTGAACCTGTTTCCATAACTGTTAAAATGTCCGATAGCGGCCAGGACGGCTGGAATGGAGCTGCATTGCGAATAAATGTGAATGGAACCTATCTTAGCCCGAATCTGACTATGAGTATAGGTTCCGAGAGCTTTGCTTCTTTTGAAGTCAATCCTGGCGATGCAGTGCAATTTTATTGGGTAAGAGGCTCGTATGATAATGAGTGCAAGTTTGATGTGTATTATACCGAGAAACCAGATGAAATATTATTATCAAAAGACAATTTAATTTCTTTTGCAAATGGAGCTTTTCTAGGCGAGTTTACTGTGGCTATGAACAATATTCCGTACATAGATGAAAACGAAACTCCTCAAATAAAAAATGATGTTAAGCCAATGGGCACCAATGCAGCAGCATTTAACGCTGGCTGGTATCTAATAAGAGGAACTTTTACTAACTATAACTCAATCAATATTAGCGGTGATGTTCACTTTATTCTTGAAGAAGGCAGCAACTTGACTGTGTCAACTATAATTATTTCTTCAGGCAGCACTTTAAGCATACATACTCAGCCTGAAAAGAGCGGAATGATAACTACAAATGGCATAACAGTATTAGGATCGGGATCGCTGGCAATGCATGGGAATGCCATTATACTTGCAAGCACAGTAAGCGATGTTGCAAATGGCAATAAAACAGGTGGCATACTTGTTGCCGGCACAACAACGCATTGGTATTGCGATGAATTTTCTTTAAGCCAAAATATAACTATTCCATCAGGCCGTCAGTTGGAGATTATAGCCAGTAAAACTTTAACCATACCAAACGGCATAACGCTTACAAACAATGGTACGGCCATAAATCGGGGCATTGTAAATCACGATGCTGGAGATTATGGAAGCTGGCTTGGCAATCCTTATATAGTGCCTACGAAAAACATTGATTTAAGCGAGAGCAATCCTTCTACAATAGGCATAGGTTGGACATACAGCAGCAATATTTATACTATTTTGGACGGCGCAGATGTTACCATTACTGGAACGGGTGCGAATCAAAGGAGCATTGTAGTTGATGCAAGTGCTACTGCAAATATTAAGTTAAAAGATGCTGCTATCAACATACCTAACTCGTATTCACCGATTACGCTTAATAGCAACGCAAATGTAACGCTAACGCTTGAAGGAGAAAATTCGCTTAGGGCTGTAAGCGGTTACGCTGTCATTGCAAATTCAAATGCAGCACTTACAATAACTGGCACTGGTAGGTTGGTAGCAGTAGGCGGCATAGCAGGAAAGCTAACAATGAATGGCAGCGCAGTTGTTGTTGCAAGCAGCATAAGCGATGGTGCCCCAACGCTTACAGGTGGCATTTTATTTGTTATTAATATGGGCAATGTTTATACAGAAGGGGATGATGTCACAGCATATTTCCCTGAAACAGATGTAACAGCTAAATGGGCATATCAAGGCAAAAGCGGCATAGATTACGAAAGTGGCGCAATCAAGGGATTTATAGCTGTGCCAGTAACGCTGAAGATAAATAATGTTCCATACATAGTAGAAGGCACAACGGGAACTGCAAATAATGTTACTGTGATTGATGCGGCAAATATAGCCACAGTTGGTACTGATCTTAATGGCTGGTATCTTGTGCAAGGCGTAATTACTCACAGCACAACGCTTACGGTTTCAGACAAGGCAAATATCATTCTTGAAGATGGCAGCGATTTAACAGTGACAGGAAGCTCAAACAATGCAGGAATAAACGTTTCGACAGGTAAAAGTTTGGCCATATATGCACAATCCACAGGGGATAATATGGGCAAATTAAAGGCAACTGGTGCTTATTACGGCGCAGGCATTGGCGGTGGCAATGTTATCAGTTCAGGTGCTGGGACAAACGGTACAATCACAATCTATGGCGGAGCAGTTACAGCAATTGGCGGTCCTTACAGCGCAGGCATTGGCGGCGGCGGAAGCAGTTCATACTCTTATAATGGTGGTAGCGGCGGTACAGTCACAATCAATGGAGGAATTATTACCGCAACTGGCAGCACTTACGCAGCGGGCATTGGCGGTGGCGGTAATGCGTCGTACTATTATTCTTGTGGCAGCGGTGGCACAGTCACAATCAATGGTGGTGTGGTAACAGCAACTGGCGGCTATGATGCTTCAGGAATAGGTGCGGATAAGGATAATAGCTGCAGCCAAGGATCATTAACAATGAACGGCAATGCTATTGTATTTGCAAGCAGCGTTGGCCCGCAAAATACGCCTACGAAAGGCATTCTTTTTAACGGAAACAATGGTACATTCTACGGAACAAACATAACTATAAGCCAAAATGCAACAATTCCAGAAAGTCGCACGCTTACCATTCCTGCTGGCAGCACTTTGACAATACCAAGTGGCTTAAAGCTAACAAACAACGGCACTGTGATAAAGGCAGGCACTATAAACCATAATGGCGAAGATTATGGTGAATGGGCTGGCAATCCTTATATTGATATTAACGGGTTCTCTTACATAGACGCAAATGGCGACAAACAAACGGCTAGCGATGTTACGATAATTCATTCAGGGAACATCTCCACAATTGGCAATCTTAGCGGTTGGTATCTTGTTGCCGGAACAATAACCCATAATTCAACGCTCAGAGTTTCAGGCACAGCGCATATTATTCTTGCAGATGGCAGCGACTTAACTGTGACGGGGAGCTCAACCAATGCTGGCATAAATATTCCATCAGGTAATTATTTGACCATATATGCTCAATCCACAGGGAATGATATGGGCAAATTGAAGGCAACTGGTGCTTATTACGGTGCAGGCATTGGCGGAGGCAATGACGGAGGCAATGACGGGTCAAATGGCATAGTCACTATCAACGGCGGAGCGATTACAGCAATTGGCGGTCATTACAGCGCAGGCATTGGCGGCGGTGGATACTTTTCATCATCTTCTGGTGGCAATGGTGGCACAATCACTATCAATGGAGGAATTGTAACGGCAACTGGCAGAGATTATGCGGCTGGCATTGGCGGTGGCGGCAATTATCCCGCTACTGGCCCAGGTTATTATTTTGGCGGCGGTGGCGGCTCAGTATCCATTAATGGTGGAGTTGTTACTGCAACTGGCGGCGTAAGTGCTCAAGGAATTGGCCGAGGGAGTGGCTGGGGCTCAGAAGGAACATTATCAATGAACGGCAACGCCATTGTATTTGCAAGCAGCGTTGGCCCGACAAACGCAATGACGAAAGGCATTCTTTTTGCCGGAAACAGCGGCACATTCTACGGATACGGAACAAACATAATAATAAGCCAAGATGTAACCATTCCATTAAATCATACGCTGATTGTTCCTGCTGGTTGCATTCTGACAATCCCAAGCGGAATAACGCTTACAAATAATGGATCAGTAATGAATGCCGGCACTATACACCATGGCGGTTCTTACGGAGAATGGGCAGGCAATCCTTATTTCGAAGGTTTCTATTACCTAAACGCAACCGGAGAAACGCAAAGCGTAAGCGATATTTCGATAATTCACGCCGGAAATATCACTGCAAATCATTATCTTTACTCCGGCTGGTATTTTGTTTACGGAGATATTACTCATAGCAACACATCTATCATAGTTTCGGGTGATGCACATGTTATTCTTGCAGATGGCAGCAACTTAAATGTAATGGCAAGCTCAAATAGCGAAGGAATAAACGTTTCATCAGGCAATAGCTTGAGCATATACGCTCAATCCACAGGAAGTAATGTTGGCAAATTGAATGCAACTGGCGATTTTTATGGTGCTGGCATTGGCAGCAACAGTAGCTGCGGCAGAGTCACCATCAATGGTGGAATTATTACCGCAACTGGCGGCAGTTACGCTGCGGGCATTGGCGGTAGCCAGTATGGAGGAGGTTGCTCAGTGACAATTAATGGCGGCACTGTTATTGCAAATGGTGGCACAAGTGCTCAAGGAATTGGCCGAGGGAGTGACCCTTACTACTACTCAGCAGGAACTTTCACAATGAATCGCAATGCTATTGTATTTGCAAGCTCTATTGGAGATACCGACACATCAAAAAGAACTGGTGGAATTCTTTTTGTCGGCAACAACGGCGGCATATTCTATGGCAAAAGCGTCGCCATAGAACAAGATGTAACTATCAACAACAATTTCTTGACGATTCCTTCTGGCCACACACTAACAGTACAAAGCGGCGTAACGCTCACCAACTACAACAAAATAATTGCAGCAGACAGTTCTACAGTAATCTTTAAAGGAACGCTTGTTGGCAGCAAAATAGAGGGGGCAAATGTATCTCCAAAGCTTTTAATGAAAACTGCAACAAGCGTAACTTTTGGCGGCATGGAAGATCTTTTGGCTTCTACCGGGCAAATGGTTGAATATGCAATGTCTGAATATGAATATGAAATCGGTTGCCAGTATATTGATTCTTCTGATTGGCAAACGAAGCCTACATTTACGGGACTTGCAATAGGAAAGCAATACTATATGTGCGTCCGCTCAAAAGAGAACGATAATTTTAGAGGCGGAACAATTTCTGCAATTCGTGTGCAAACACTATCCACCCCAATTATATCCCACGCATCGCCCATGCAATCAGCAACCCCTCAATACTACACGCTCCGTGGCAAACCATTAGGCACAAAAAAGCCAACCACTCCGGGTATGTACATAGAGAAAAGCGGACATGCCAGCAAAAAAATAGTTGTGCAATAAGAGCAGTTGATTAAACAATCTGCCGCCAATCCGGCACTTCATATTTGCCGTCCACAGGCACAACCGCTTTCCAGCCGCCTGTGCCGTCTGTGGTCTCCCAAGGAGGCTTAGGAACAACAAAGCTGTCGCTTCCAATGCAATATGGCGGCAAAATTTCTGCGTTGCGATTTATCTGCTCTCTTGTTATAAAATGATCTGGATGCAAAAAAGTGCACAACTTTTTATCTTTCGGCCCAAGATCAACTCTATATGTTGTAATTCCGTTTAAATCGCCGTCGCTTACGGTCTTTATATTCAGGTTTATCGATTTTTGCCATTCCACAAGATATTTGTCTTGTTGCTGTTCGTCAATCCCCTGAGAATTCATCCATTTTTTAAGTTCTGCAAAATCTGGTTTTTTCTCTGCCAGAGAATCTGCAATTGGCCTAAGTGCTGCAGAATATTTGCCGGAGAGCGCAATTTTTGAAAGTTCCTCTGTGTCTTTTTCCCGGTTGCTTTTGTGGACAACCATATATAATCCAATGCCGGCTAAAATAGCTGTAGTTACCAAGATGGCCACAACAACGCCTATTACCAATTCACCGCTACTCATGCACAAAAGTTCCTATTCCGCTTTCAGTTAAAGAATTTATAAAATTTCCTTTGGCAAGTTTAAACACAAAGACAGGCAGCTTATGCTCTCTGGCCAAAGCTACGGCAGCAGTGTCCATAACAGCCAGATTCCTTTTCAAAATCTCTTCGTAGGTTATATCATCAAATTTCACTGCGGTTTTATCCTTAACCGGATCTGCTGAATAAATGCCATCTACTTTGGTTGCCTTCATCACAACATCGCACTCGCTTTCCACAGCCCTTAAAACCGCCGCAGTATCCGTTGTGAAAAACGGGTTGCCTGTACCTGCGGCAAAGAGAACCACAATGCCTTTTTCCATAAGCCTTATCGCTTTTCTGCGGTTAAATGAATTGCAAAGTGGCTCCATTCTCACTGCGCTCATAACCTCTGCACGCTGGCCCTGTTTCTCCAGAGCGTCTTGCATGGCAATGGCGTTCATAACGGTGGCTAACATTCCCATAGCATCTCCTGCAGCACGGTTCATTCCACCTGCGCTTGCAGAAACGCCTCTAACAAAGTTCCCGCCACCAATCACAAGCCCTATTTGCGCCCCGGCCTTAACCGAGTTTGCAATTTCTGCGGCAACCCATTCAATAGTCGGGCCATCTATGCCATGCCCGGAACCTCCGGCCAAAGCCTCACCGCTAAGTTTCAAAAGACATCTGCGAAATTTAAGCATAACTGGATGGAATATAGAAAACGTGTTTTCTAATTTAATATGTATGCGGAAGTCATTTTTAACTATGGTGATTGCTCCTGCGCTTCTTTGGGGGGAGGTAATCTTTAACGTGGACTTCAACAATCATCCTCAAGGGCCATACACTAAAACAATGGCTCAGGCTGATTTTCCCGGGGCTTCTTGGTATAGTGGCATGGATCAAGGATGGGGCGAAATAGTGCAAGGAAGAGATGGTCGTGGCAACGCTCTGCGAATGCTTTATCCATCCGGCAAATATGGCCCCAATGAGAGTGCCATACAGATAAAGGCTCGTTTCCCTGGCGGTAAGGCAGTTGATTCTGCGTGGGCTAGTTACTGGGTTAAATTCGATGACGATTTCGATTTTGTGAAAGGAGGCAAATTGCCGGGCTTGTGCGGCAACCAGTGCATCACAGGAGGCAACGACGCAAATGGCTACAACGGTTGGAGCGCAAGGATTATGTGGCGAGGCGAGGGCGTGGCTACGCAATACATGTATTATGTGACCAATGAGGGCTATGGAGAAGACATACTGTTCAACAAAGTGCCTCCGCAAAAACGATTCATGCCGGGTAAATGGCATCGTGTAAATACGCAGATAATCATGAACACGCCGGGTGTAGCTGATGGCATAATCCGTACTTGGTTTGATGGTGAATTGTCTATGGAGCGAGACAACATTTTAATCAGGCATATAGACACTTTGAAAATTACAGAATTCTACATATCCACTTTCTTTGGGGGCAGCGATGCAACGTGGGCACCGAGCAAGGATATGCATATAACTTACGATGATTTTGTTGTGATAACTGCCGCAGGCTCATCTCCCGAACCGCAGGTGTTGTACGAACTCTCAGAGACAAACGGCTATGTGCCTATAACAGTGGGCGCAGACTTGACTGCAAGCCAAAATGTGAGCGCTAACGGATTCGCAGTTGACTTTGGAAATGGTGTGCCGGTCTCGGCGAATCGTGGCTTGGCATCGTTCAATTATGTAACGCCGGGCATTTACAACATAAGTGCTTCCGTTCAAAACGGAGCGGGGCAAAAAGACGAGCAAGGCAGGCTGTTTTTCGCATTAGGCGAGCGTGACCTCTTGAGCAACAATCTGTGGACAAGAATGCCACTCGGCAACACATTGAAAAACGGCGATACTTTAAGCATGTATTTTACTGTTATAGATACAAAGGCGAGAATAATAGTCGGGCCGGTGAACACAAGCGAGCCCGGCAATTTGACTCAACCGCAAGAAGCTCTGTTTTACGGAGTATTGCAATACCAAGACGGCAAACTAAGTGCATGCGATGGCTCCCCTTGTGTTTACACTGCGGCTCTGGAAACTTATGGCGCAGGAACTTATAAATTGGAATTCATTTTGCAAGGCACAGCCACTGCGCTCAACACCTACAGCCTGAATATCTACGACATGCAAGGCGAGTTGATGCACCAGTGGGAGAATCTGGCAAGGCGTGGCTTTGCCCAATCCGGCCAAATAATCAATTATGCAACGTGGGCCTCAAGAGACCAAGCTGCAGTAGCTCATTTTGAGCCATTTGATTTGCCAACCACTCCAACCTCGCAACCGAAAATCACAGCAAGCAAAATCCAAGCTTACGCTGCAAACAATGCCATAGTACTTGAAAACTTGCCAAAAAACACAAAAATAAATGTCTACAACCTCCAAGGCAAGCGCATAAATTTAGCTAATTCTGAAAATTCTAAAATTCTGATAATTCCGGTTCAGACAAAAGGCATGTATATTGTGAGAGTAGGCAAAGAGACTTTGCGAATACCTGTGAGGTAAGCCTCCCAGCGGACTTGAACCGCCGACCTGCTGATTACGAATCAGCTGCTCTACCAACTGAGCTAGAGAGGCGTGTGGGGTAAATGTAGAAAACTTCTTTTCTACATTTAATCTTAGAGACAAATTGTGAGGTACCTATGAAAACTTCCTTCAAGGCATTTGCCATACTGCTTATTTTGGCATCGGTCTGCGCGATTCCTGCGTGGGCAACCCTTGATTGGAAAATTAATCCTGCAGATGCGAATGTGAGCCGAGTTGGTGCCGGTGAAAACGTGCTCAAATTGGCTAACCTGACATTTGATCCGGAAAACCTGCCCACAATAGGCGGCACATTGAATGTTATCTACACGGCAACTGTCGGTAGCACCAGATATATCCATGCATGGACAGATTTATCAGGAACAGCTGCCGAAGTAGTGGAATTTGATTTTGCCAAGCAGGAGAATCGCTCTGCCGGAAAAGTTGTGCGAACACAACCCAATTTGGTAGCTGCCGATAATGCCGGAACCATAACAATTCCGCAAAGCCTGCTCCACAATGGAACTAGATATGCAAGCACAATCTACATAAGCATAACCACTTATACCAACGATAACGCAATACACTTGGAAGAGAACCAGCGAGGCTGGGGAGAATCAAATCAAAGAGACTTCCTTAAACTGGACAACATAAATCTCGATATCACAGAACCGCCTCAATTTGCCTCTCACATCACGATTGCTCCCGGAGCAGACCCCACACGCATGAACTTTGCATGGTTCACCAAAAGAGACACAACCAAAACAGCGATACTCCAAATCACAAGCCCAACAACGCAGCAATTCACCGGAAAGAACGGTAACGCTGCGCACGGTTTTGACTCCAATAAAGTAGTGGTGACCGGACTTGCGAAAAATACGCAGTACACTTACCGTGTAGGAGACGGCACTCACTGGAGCGATGCTTATACATTCAAAACTTATGATCCGGACGGCAAATACACAGTAATAGCAGTTGCAGACCCGCAAATTAGCGGTTCCGCAGACAGAAGCCAATGGATGAAAAATGTTGTTGCGTCAAGCAATCAAGCTGAGAAAATAGGCGGAGGCCCGGCTTTTATGCTTGTAGTCGGTGACCAGACCAACTACGCCAATGACCTAAGCGAGCTGGCATCGTATTTAGCGCCGCCAAGGCTAAAGAGCATTCCCGTAGCTGTTGCCATAGGCAATCACGACGTTGTTGATATGAGGGTTGGGCCGGAGCAAACAGGGTTTATGGATAAGCTCTATAATTGGCCAAACCATGACAATTTAAGAAGCACAAGAGCAGATACCACAAGGCTACGTGCAGGCGGCAACTATTATTTCAAATATGGCAACACGCTATACATACAAATCAACTCACAAGTAGCAGATACCGTACATCACAGAGCGTTTATGGCAAATGCTATTGCGTCTTATCCTGACGCCACGTGGAAAGTAGTCCTGCTCCACCACGACGTTTACGGCGGCGGAGCGCATGCCAGCCCTAAAGGGTATTCCGATTCATACAATATGCAGCCTACGTGGTCTCCATTCTTTGACAGTCGTGGCATAGACCTGGTTATCACAGGGCATGACCATGTTTATGCACGTTCGCATTTTATGCAGGGCAATAAGATTATAAAACAGCAAATGCCCACGGTTTTAGACATAAACGAAACCAACTTACTAAAAGCTAACCCGGGCACTTTTATAGAGCCAAAAGGGGTGCAATATATGGGCTTATCCGGTGCCAGCGCAAAATTCTACGCTTTGGAAATGCAGCCCTGGGTTGCTTACGGGCTTGATATGAACAGCAATAACCTGATGAATACCCAATATTCAATTATGACCATCAATGGCGGCACCCTTTCTTTCTCCACTTATCGTGCAGAAGACAACTTATTAATAGACTCAATTACGCTCAAAAAAACAGCAAGCTACACAGACCTGCAAAGCTTGATTCCCGGCATGAAATCCGTGCAAAAAGAAAACATCACAAACGCAACCTGGAACACATTCCAACAGAGAATCACCGAAGCAGAAGCGATTGCGAGCACAGCAACGAATGTCCATGCCGCATATATTGCATTGTATAATGCATATTATGCACTAGACCCCAACACAAGCAAAGCAGCGCTCGGCAACCTGATTGAAACAGTCACTGCAAAGCTTGCCGAAGCCTCTGAAGGCAGATGGCAAGGCCAATATGAATTCGGCTCAAAAGCCAAGGTTCAAGCTCTATTGGATGCGGCGGTGATTGTATATGATTTGCGGCTTGCCACTCAAGCCAACATAAACAAAGCCCTCGCTGATTTGGATAGCATTTATACATGGTTCTTGAGCACTGAAAGCAACATTCCCGTTCCTTTTATCTCTATCCATGAAATTAAAGCCACCGGAAAAAACACAATAGACCTGGTTGATTGGATGAAAGATGGCGAGGTATTTAAATTTGGCGCAGACGATAAAGAGCATTATAACACGCATTTCACAAAACAAGTTTACGCTAAAGACATAGCAGAGGCTATGCGCAGCGATGAGAGATTTGGCCCGGCTAATGCCGAGGGTGGCCGAGGGCACAACCAAGCGCACATCACAAAAACATACATAGGTGAATGGATACGTTATGAATTGAACGTGCTGCAAGCGGGTTCTTACAAAGCAACGCTGGGCGCAACCAACAGCACTTCGTCTGTGCAGAGGGTTGTGTTAAGGGATGCGTATCAAAACATACTGAGCACCTTCGCTATTCCTGCCACAGTTTCTCAATTTGCCGATCACCCTGGAGATAATGAGTTTTACCTCCCTGCCGGCGAATATGTAATTGAACTGTTCTTTGTTAATGCCGGCAAGGGAGTGGACGGCTCTGCCTCCGCCAACAATTATCCAGAAGGGCCAAATGTTGACATACTCACTCTTGAGCGTACCGGAAACGGAACGCCGCCGACTGTGGAGCAAGATCCAACTATATGGCCTCTGCCGCTAATACCAACCACCACAGGCGGTGCGGTCAACAGGCAGCGTGGATGGTCTGTTACAGGCCAGGTATGCGCAGAAAGCGGCTTGACGGGCAAAGACTTGCCGGTTGATATTTTAAGGGCTGCCACCCACCTTGTTATGGAGCTTGCCGGACCTCCCAGCGAAAGCTCCACCAGAACACTGCAGGTTAATATCTTAACCGAATCTCTTTTCTGGTCTCAAGCGGAACCGCTGATGAACGGCGCAAACGGCGTGTTTAAATCCAATGTAGGCCCTTATGGAGCGCTTGTATTCGATTTAGAGAATCTGGTGTTCACCGACGGACCAAACGCATTCGAGGCTTTGCGAAGCATAACAACAAGAGGCAGGATTCTCGTGGGTTACTACAGCTACGGCTGGGAAGAGCTCAATGTAATGAAATCTTACCTTCGCATAGACCCAACTCTGTCTGTGCCAAATGCAAAGGCAAAACCGCTCCAGTTATCTGCGCAAACAACAGGCAATGCCATAATTATTGGCAATGTACCTAGCAATGCAAGGTTAGAAGTGTATAATTTGCAAGGAAAACGCATACACTCCGGCAGAAGCACAGCCAATACCCACACTGTATACGTTCAATCAAAGGGCGTATATTTCATAAGGGTAGATAAGCAAACATTGCGTATTGTGGTGCGATAACGGGAAAATGCAGTTTTTTTTGTAAAACCCTTGACAAGCTAAAAAAAAATACCTATATTTGTACTCTATATGGGAAAAAACTATGCTGACCAAAGGTACCCCTTAATAAAGACGTATAATTATATGTCTTTATTGTGTAATTGTTTTACCCACCAACCCTATCCGGGAAAATATACTCAAATACAGGAGGTTTAAAAATGAAAGCTAAAATAACAGCTTTTGTAGGACTTTGCGCATTGGCTTTGACTAGCTGCGCAACCAATAAAACGGTAAAAGCAGAGTCTCAGGTTACCACTATCGTAACTCAGGAAGACTACCAGGGCTTAAAGCGAAAGGTAGCCATAGCTCGTTTCTCAAATGAAACGGAACAGGCAAGAGGCGCTTTTTACGACCAATCACGAGACCCTCTCGGCAAACAGGGCATGGAGATCCTCAGCACAAGGCTTGCCCAGACAGGTAAATTTATATTGCTTGAAAGAGCCGATATTGATAAAATTCAAAAAGAACTGGAAGAATTTGGCAGCAAAGACGCCTTTCAGAAAGTTGGCGCAGATTTTCTTTTGCTTGGTGCCATAACCGAATACGGCAGAAAAAACACCGGTGAAGAAGGCGCATTTTCCAGAAGCAAAACCCAAACAGTGCAGGCTGGCGTGAGCATACGTCTGGTAGATGTATATACAGGGCAAATAGTTTATGCAGAAGAAGCAAAAGGCCAAGCGGAAACAACAACTTCCACAACTCTGGGATTAGGCGGAACCGCAGGCTACGATGCGACTTTGAGCGATAAGGCGATTTCTGCCGCAATTTCAAAGCTGGTGGAAAACATAATAAACAACTGTACAGACAAGCCCTGGAGAAGCTACATACTGAGCAATGACGATGTGATGATTATTGCCGGCGGAAAGAGCCAGGGAATAAAGGTCGGTGAAGTTTTTGCAGTGGTTGAGAAGGGCAAGCAAGTTAAAAATCCTCAAACAGGAATGATGATGGAGCTCCCCGGCAAACCGGTTGGCAAAGTAAGAATTGAATCCACTGGCGGTGATCCGCAAAATGAATATTCCATAGTGAGTTTTGTTGAAGGCAGCTTGGCAAAAGATGCGGAACTGCAGAACTTCCTTGTACAGGAGATAAAATGAAAAAAGTTCTTTGTGTTATTTCACTTGTATTCTTAATGCTGCTCGGATGCGCAGGCGTAAAATCAACCCACGGTGGCTTGGAAAACGAGGCTTTTCTTGACATTGTAGGTACGCAGAGAAATTATGTAGGCGGTGTGACGGTCACATTAGATGACAGAGCCACCTTCAAAGCGGAGGTAAATGATCCCTCTTCAAACACGCCGAGGGGCAAAACTTACGCTATTGAATCCGGTTCCCGTGTTGTTTCCATACAATACAACGGCACAGAGATTTTCAGGAAACAACTTTTTGTGTCTCCGCAAGAGACTAGGAGGATCGCATTGCCATGAACCGTATCAATAGGTTAATTTTCGCTTGCCTTTTTGCCGTAGTCGCAGTTTCTGCTCAAGGCAAAAGTATGCATTTTGGTATTCATGTGGGTTTGGGATATGCGGGTTTAAACCATGCAGAAGAAGTTGAAGAGCTTTTAGATGGTGAAACCGGCAAACTCCTTGCTGCTATAGGCGGCGTTGTTTCAATGCCTCTAAGCGATGCCCTCACGTTTACTCCGGAATTGCTTTTCAGTTATGCGGCAATGCCGGGCGAAAGACCTTATGATGTTCGTTTTGACATTCCGGTTCTGCTGAGATTTTATGCTCTTGATTATTTCTTTCTGCAGTTTGGCCCGCAACTCGGATTTTCCGTGGCTTATGTAGATGATAGCGGTAAGAGCAATAAATATCGCAATACTTTTGATGCCGGGCCTGTTTTTGGCTTAGGCTACCTGATAGATTCCAATACATCAATAGATATTCGTTATTACTATGGAGTAACAAAATATTTTGATGTTGATGAAGCCAGAGCACAATCTTTTCAAATAACGGCGGGCTTCAGTTACCTTTTTTAAATGTTCCACCAACAGGAGATCACAATGAAAAAAATACTCTGCCTGTTACCAATTATTTTGGTAACAAGCTGCTCAGTTGTACCCAAGTGTAACTTCGTAGATACCGGAGAGCCAACTTTCAAGTACATAAAAACTCAAACGGATGAATCTTTGCAAGCTGTTATAAAAGCTTACGAGACCAACGAAGAGGAAATAAAGAAAAAACCAGGCATTTGCTTGGCTAGCCCGGGTTTCTATGGAGAATACGGGTTCTTGCTGATGCAGAACGGCCAAAACGATGTGGGCAGGCAGCTCATGCGCAAGGAAATAGAGCTTTACCCGGAATCAAAACCTTTTATGCTTAGAGCATTGGGAGAGAAAGAATGAAAACAAAACTTATTTTTGCCGTAATTTGCTCGGCTTTTATATTAACTTCTTGTGGCGGCACCAAAGTGCCCACTACGGCAGTTTATCCTGAAAGCTATGAGTTTAAAAAAGAAAGCCCCCTAAGCATTTTGATTATGCCACCCATAAACAAAACAAACAGTGTGGATGCCAAAGACTTGTTCTACGCAAAGATGTCGGCTCCGGTTTATGGCAGAGGCTATTATGTTTTTCCGCCAACATTAGCGATGGAGCTTATGAAAAGGGAAGGAGTTTATGATGCCGAAGAGTTCATAGATAGACCTTTGAATAAGTTTGAAGAGCTTTTAGGCGCAGATGCAGTGCTTTTCAGCATAATATATGATACCGATAAATCCAAACTTCGCAGAGAAGGAATGGTTGATATTGAGTTTATAATGAAATCCACAGCTACCAATAAAGTGCTTTACAGGGTAAGAGGAGAATATATCCTTGATAAGTCTTTATACACTATCGCAGAGATGAATAACGATATAGCCAATGATGATACAGGATATGGCGTTGCTGTATTTCCTGTAATATATGGAGCTCTGTTTGTTGTAGACTTGTTCAGAACAATACTCATGGAAGAAGCGGATGTTTCAGGGAAAGTATCAGGAGTTGCGCTGGGTAACTTGCCTAACGGTATTTATCCTCCTCCAAACGGCTTTTATCGCCCTCCCGTCTCTATTTTCAAAAATTTCCAGGCAACGGAACTGGAAAAGAATGGCAATATCACTGTACAGTACAAACAATTTAAGGAGGCTAAATAATGAAAAAAATAATTCTTATTGCCGCAGCTTTTTTGCTTTTGGTTTCTTGCTCGGGACCATCATACTCGGTAATTTATACTAATCAGCCGAAGTTTTCTGCGGACATGGTTGGTTTAAGAAACATTATGCTGGATTTACCTGCAGGTTCTAAAATAGCGATTGCAGATGCTGATGAAGCAGCGAGCGCTACAGTGAATACGGAAGCTAATGCAGATGCAGAAGCACCCGCAGCACCTGTCGCAACAAATGTTGCGGCAAATGGCATTCCGGAAGAAAGCAAAAGACTTATGAAATCCATGCTGGAAGCGGCTGGGTTTAAAGTCGTTAGTAAATCCGAAGCAGATGTTGTAATTACCGGTAAAACCGAATATGCCGGACTAAAAAGCAGTCGTTTGATATTAAGGGCACTCAAAGTGAATAATGGCGAGCAAATCAGCTTGAGCAGAACATACTCTGAGGAACTTTTTACCACAGCGAGAACTCAAAATGTTCCTAATGTTTTGAGCATTGCCGATGGCAGAGACGGTCAGACATATAACATAAACAAAATAGGAAATTTGGCATGGATGAGCCAAAATTTGAACTATTCAACCGGAGAGCGCAAATGTTTTGATAATGATGAAAGCAACTGCAAAGTTTATTACGGTAGTCTCTATAACTGGGATGATGCTCAAAATGTTTGCCCCAACGGATGGCGTTTGCCGACCAAAGAAGAGTGGAAAGAGATGGTAAATGTTGCCAAAGGAAATTCGAATGAGGGTTTCGTTGTGGACTATGACATTTATGGAAGTCGTACTTTTTGGACTGCGAGCGAGTCAAACAAAACCAAAGCAAACTATGTTTACATGAATCATTTTTATTGGGTTCAGAACGCAAATAAAACTGCGAGAGTATATTTTGATGTAGAAAATAAAAATAAAAATTACTCCGTACGTTGTGTACGAGCTCTATAAATAACGATTAAATCAAAAGGGCTAGCAGCGCTCCGCTGCAAAGCCCAAATCTAATTCCATGTGGTCCTGACGACTTATCTCTTTCTCCTCACCTTATGTCTGAATTTTAACAAAGCTAGGTTTATTTCAACATCCGTTTCCATATCTGAAACCTCCAGACTGCTGCCAAGAACATCTGAAATAATTTCACCGCTGTGTTGCATAAGTGATTTTTGTCGTTCTTTTTCTGGTTTTTTCGCCAATTCGCTGACATTTCGGGATAATTCCCTTATTTTAGCGAAAGTTTCCACAATTGCAATGGTAGTTTGAGTGGCTTTTTGGCTTTTAAGGATTGTGGCGAGCATATAAAGCCCTTTTTCGGTAAAGGCTTTTGTGCTGGCTGTGGAATGCTTTAATTTATTGAACCGGTCAAAAATTTTGACCAGTTCCGTTTTTTCACATTCCTCCAGCTCAAAAATGTATTCCTCTGGAAATTTATCAGGATTATTTTTAACCGCCTGATTGATCTCCTTCGTTTCCACGCCGTAAAGCATAGCCACGTCGCTGTCCAACAAAACCCGCTCGTTACGGATTGTGATAACCAAGTTTTCCACTTGATTGCTTTGAATGATGTCGTTCATAAAATGAACCTCCTATTTTGTTCGTACTACTTAGACGGAATTCAGGGGACTTTTTTTCAAAAAAATGCATAAAAAAATGAAAATATCGCTTTTACCTGCACGAAAGGGCAGTAAAACTGAGACGTTTTTGGAAAAATCTGGTAATAGCGTCATTCTATTTTCTATCTTTTGGTCATTATGCAAATTAAGTTTATTGTGGCCTTGTTGTTGCTGCCAACTTTGCTTTTTGCCCAAACTAATTGGATTAGCTCGGCAAATGTTGCTTGGTATAACAATATACAAACAGAGTTTACCATAACTACGCCTCAGCAATTGGCTGGACTTGCGCTGTTGGTGAACGGAGGGAATGATTTTAGCGGCAAAACCATTAAACTCGGCGCAAATATCGAGCTTAATGATGTAGCTAATTGGGAAAACTGGGCGGATATGCCACCGGCTAATGCGTGGACTGCTATAGGAATGTCTATTTCTCTGTACTTGAATGATGCTAATGACAGGCCATTCAATGGTACTTTTGACGGGAACCACTATGTAATCAGAGGCGTTTATGCCAGCGTGCCAAATGCCGCTAACGGAGATTATTTGCAATCTGGCAGTTTATTCAACTATGTAGGCTCAGCAGGAACGGTAAAAAATATTGGAGTTACAAATATTTACATTAATTTGAGTACCGACACAAAAGGTCCAGCCTCCGGACTGGTGCTACGAAACGAAGGTACCATAATTAATAGTTATTCTACAGGTAGCGTGAGTGGAGGCGCAGGCATAGGCGGGTTAGCGGGTAGAAATGTTGGCTCAATAATCAATAGCTATTCACATGCAAACGTGACTGCAAATCCTACACATGGTCGTTATCCAGGGCAAGCCCTTATTGGCGGGCTTGTTGGAATCAATGGAGGCACTATAATCAATAACTATTCCGTTGGTAAAGTGATAGCAAATTCAGGAACATATGCTGGCGGACTAGTGGGGGAAAATCAAGGTACAATAATTAGAAGTTATCACAACTTTGATGCTGGCGGTTATATGAATTATGGTGCACCCAAATACACAATGGAGATGCAAAGCGAAGAATTTGTAACAACATTAAATAATCTTGCAGGTCTTTTATCAATGAACGCTTGGGTTTATTCCGCTGGAAAATACCCGACATTAAGCAATCAAGTTGCCAATGATTTGACCAGCAGTTTTTTTGATGACGGAGATGGAACAATAGATAATCCATATATAATAAATACAAAAAAACAAATGGAAGATTTTTCATGGCTTGTAAGTATAGGAAAAAGTTTTTCGGGAGAACGCATTGAACTTGGTAAAGATATTATGCTCAACGATACAACTGGTTGGCAAAATTGGGAAAACAATTCTCCGGCTAGTTCTTGGAATCCAATTGGAGATAGTATTAATGCATTCCAAGGAACTTTTGATGGCAATGGTTTTACAATTTGCGGAATATATATAAATTCTGAAAAATATTATCAAGGTTTATTTGGGCATGTGGGTTCGGATGGAACAATAAGGAAACTCGGAGTTATCGCTTCTTACATTAATGCACGTACATCCAGTGGAGGATTGGTTGGAAAAAACTATGGAGTAATAAATGATAGTTATTTTGATGGTTCAGTAAATGGGTCAACAAAAACTTTATATACGGCAACATTAATTGATGCTGTAGGCGGTATAGCTGGGTATAATGAGGGAGCCATAAGCAATAGTTATTCCAGAGGTACAGTATCAATAGAAATACATACTCAATTCGTGACTATTTATGTTGGCGGACTGGTGGGATATAATAATACTAATGGCACAATAAATAATAGTTATTCCGCCAGCGCAGTAACTGGAAGTAGTGACGATTCTTATATTGGTGGGTTAGTAGGGAGCAACAGTGGCATTGTAAGCAGCAGTTATTACGATACACAAATAAGTGGCTGCGATGACACAGATAAAGGTTTCGGCAAAACTACAGCAGAGATGAAACAGAAAAACACTTTTATCGGATGGGATTTTCTTGAAACATGGAATCTCAGCGACAATATAAATAAAGGTTATCCACATTTGCTAAAGCAATCCACGTGGGAATACAAAGCAGATATTACTTGGTATAACGACTCGCAAAATGAATTCATAATAACTACAGCTCGGCAATTAGCTGGGTTTGCAAAGTTGGTAAACGAAGGGGAAAATTTTTACGAAAAAACCATTAAACTTGGCGCAAATATTGCCCTTAACAACACAGAAGATTTAGAGATTTTGAAAACCGCTCCATCTACATATAAATGGAGACCAATAGGAAATGAAGATATATCATTTAATGGAACTTTTGACGGTGATGGTTTTGTAGTTAGCGGTGTTTATATAAATACAACAAATAGTTATCAAGGATTGTTCGGAAACATAGGTTCTAGTGGAATAGTAAAAAACATTGGCGTTATAGCTTCACTAATTGAGGAAAGTGATGTTGCAGGCGGACTGGCTGGGTATAATTTTGGTACAATAAGCAGTAGTTATTCTACGGCTTATGTTATGGGAGGGACAGTAGGTGGCTTAGTGGGAACTAATAACGGCACTATAAGCAATAGCTATTCAGCAGGTGCAGTATCTGGCTATTATTCTGCTGGCGGTTTGGTGGGAATTAATGGTAGTAGTATTGGGGTGTCTGTTAATGCTTTTATAAATAATTGTTATTCTATGGCTTCAGTTAGTGCAAAGTATAAAATGTATTATAATAATGGTACTGTTGGTGGTTTTGTAGGGAGGGTGTACAAGGGTTCAACGATAATCCATAATTACTCCGCAGGTAAAATTGGGGGAGGAAGTGGAAGTGCCTATTATAGCGGTGGATTTGCAGGTTACAGTGAAAATGCAATAACATTCAATGGTAACTATTACGATGGAGAAGCCGGCTCCCCAAGTTCTACGGTTGGCATAGGTAAATACACAATTGACATGAAGCTGCAATCAACTTTTACCGACTGGAATTTTAGCGAAATTTGGGGAATTGACAGCAGGGTAAATAATGGTTATCCGTATTTGTTAACAATTAAGGCCCTCTATCCGGTAACAGTAGAATATGGTGAAGGTAGCAGAAATTACTTTACTGGCGAAATAGTTTCTATCATTGCAAATATGCAAACGGATAAGCGTTTCAAAGAATGGCGAGTAATTAGCGGGAACATAACACTTGATAATGAGACTGCAAATTCTACAACATTTATAATGCCAAGCAGACCAGTTGACATACAAGCTGTTTTTGCACAGCTTTATACCGTAACTGTAGAAGGTGGCGAAGGTAGCAGTAGTTACATTGAAGGTGAAACAGTTACTCTCATACCTGATATTGCAAACGAAGGTTGGGAATTTATAGGGTGGCAAGTAACTGATGGCATAACTATTTCCGATAATAACACCTTCACAATGCCCGCTGCAAACGTGGAAATAACCGCAGTATTCAAATTACAGTCAGGATACAAATTCTCCAAAACAGGAACAACCTACACAATAACAAAAACCATCAGCGGAAATAGCATCCAAGACGTAATCACATCAATAAAAACCGACGCAAACGGAGAAGATTGCACCATACAGTTTGGCAATGGAACAGAAGTGCTGAACATAGGTGCTGCAAGCATAGAATTCGGCGGCACAGGATGGGGCAGCATAACGCTTTTGGGAAAAATAACATCATCAAACGCCAGCTCAAATGGCGTTATATACATAAGTGGCAATGTATCTCTGGATAGCAAGGCAGACATCATAAAAAACAACGGCTACGCAATCAACAACAAAGGCTCCGGAACATTAACTATAAGCGATGGAACTATCTCCGCTGCAAGCAATGCCGTATTCAACTTCTCAGACGGAACAATAGACATAACGGGCGGAACAATTTCTGCAACCGGAGCAACAGGACGAACAATTAACAACGCCGCCGCCGGAACAATAAACATAACAGGCGGAACAATTTCCGCACCGGAAAATACCAGCGCAGTTTACAATGTAATGGGAACAATATTCTTAGGCTCCAGTCCAAGCATAATAGGCAACATAACAAGACTGGCCCCAACAGGAACTCTATTTGTTTTCCCGGACTTTGCGCCATCAGAAAAGATTATCCTTGACTTTTCCAGATACTCGGAAGGCAGCGTAGCGGTGACAATCGGCAGTGAATTCATACAGCACTTTGCTCTGGCAAACGGCGAATGGCAATTAGTAAAAAAAGATTTGAGCATAATATTATCAAACAAAACATCTCCTATAATCAACAACCACATAACGCTTGAAAACATACCGGCAAATGCAAAAATATACAATCTAAAAGGCGAGCTCGTATACTCTCTGCCCCAACTAAAGCCTGGAATTTACATTATAAAAACAAACAATAAAAGCTTTAAGATAACTGTAAAATGACGCGACTTATAAAATTTACATCATATCTATTTTGCATGGCACTACTGCTGTCTTGCTCGGAAGACTATGAATGCTTGCATTGTAAAGAAGGCTTCTTTGAAGATGACGTTTTGTCGAGTAGCTCGAATGCTATTTCTTCTTCAAGCGATGCGTATTGCACAGAACCAGAGTATGGCAGCACAATGGTTGGCAGCACTATGTGGATGACAGAGAACTTGAAAAGCGGCGGCTGTTGCGAATTGTCTAAACAAGAGGATTGGCATTGCCATGAATTTGGCAGGCTCTATGGCTGGCAAGAGGCTAGGAATGCTTGCCCTCAGGGTTGGCGATTGCCGACTTATGATGAGTTTCAAGCGTATTTGCAGAGCGAAACCATAGAATTGCCATCTGGATATTGGGATGCAACTGCTGCGGGCATCATTGGCACTGGTTCTTATGAAATTTGGTTTGTCATTAAAGAAAGCAATACCAATATAATTTATCTTAACGGATCGCAAATTGAAGAGTTTCCAAATAACAGTTCAAATAATTTGTACAGCATCCGTTGCGTGGGGGATATCTAGAAATGAAAAAAATCCTGTTAATCCTTCTCATTGCGATGATTCAGTTAATCAGTGCCGCAAATGTGGTAGCTGTTTTGGAAATAATTCCTGCAGATGATGAAATTGAAATGAAGCTATCGGAATATCGCTTGCTTACGGACGAATTGCGCAAAAAGGCGAGAGAATCTCTGCCCGCCGAATTCACAATTTTAACAAGAGACAATATAATATCGCTTTTACCACAAGATGAAAAAGAAATGGAATGTTTGGCAGAAAGCTGCGCCATTGACATAGGCAGAGCTATAGGAGCCGAATACATAACTCAGGGACATATTCGCAGATTCCAGGGAAAGCTAACGCTGACAGTTGAGCTTTACGCATCCATAAACGGAAATTTAATAAGCAGCTTTGTAAGTGTGCAAGACAGTTTAATTGGCCTATTAAACGAAATAAGCGCAAACTCACCGGCTATGTTTGAGAAAATAGTCTCAAAGAAGATTGAAGTAGTGGCGTTGGACTCTGCATCCATGCTTCAAGCCACAACACATATGTACCAGTTCCAAAAAACAAAGATGCCGCTCATAGTTGCAATAAGTCTGGACGTCCTTGGGGCTACGGCAATAGGATTTGGCATTTACCAGAACTCGCAAGCCAGCAAACATCATAAAGATTATAAAAACATGCTCAAAACGCCTGATAAAAGCAAAGAAAGCGAGTACGACAAAACTTTAAATAAAGCCAATGACGCAAAAAGCCTTAGAGATGCTGGGTTTATAATAGGAAGCGCACTTATTGTCGGTGGAATAGCAATTCACATCTGGTTTTAATTTTCTACTTTCCACACATGGTAAAGTATTACAAGCTGCAAACAGGGCGTGTTACCGTTTCCGAAAAACATGAAGCGGAAATCACAATGCTGGTTTGCCCTAGCCAGGAAGAGCTCAACGGCTTGATGCGAGATTACCAGCTTGACGAACATACCATTGCATCCGCTTTTGATACCGAAGAGCTTGCACGTTTAGAATACGAAGATGACTATACCGCAATAATTTTCAAAAAACCCAAAAGCTACAACGCAGAAGACCGATTCCTGTTTCGCATAACATCTTTTGGAGTATTTATATTCGCAAATAAAATCGTAATCCTTAGCGATGGCGAAATGCCTTTCTCGGATGAGAAAAAGTTTTCCCGCATAACATCGCTCAATATGTTCGTGCTGAGGCTTCTGAATTATTCGGCACATCATTTTAGCGAGCATCTGCGCATAATAAGCCGTGTAAACGACGAGCTGGAAGCTAAGCTTGTAAGCTCCATGGAAAATAAATATCTGCTCTACATGTTCGGGCTGTGCAAATCACTGGTGTATTATCTCGATGCGGTGAGCTCAAACCAAACCGTGCTGCGTAGGCTCCAAAACGGGCGCAACCTTCCATTCTCAGAAGCAGAAAAAGATTTATTAGATGATATTTACATTGAAACATCCCAGTGCTTGAGGCAAACGGAAAACCTTTCAAATATTCTCTCCAGCATGATGGATGCCCGTGCAAGCATTGTTTCCAATAATTTGAACACTTTGATGAAGAGGCTGAACGTGCTTACCATCGGAATAATGGTGCCTACATTTGTGGTTAGCTTTTTCTCCATGAATATACTGTATCCCTTTGAGATGGGAGCGGAATTTCAACATCCTCATTCCTTTTGGATTATTGTATTGTTGGTGATACTGGCAACAACAGGCTTCCTGTTCCTGCACAAAAAGCATAAATTGTAATGAGCTACATGAGCTCATAAGTCTTGTGGAAAATCCTTTCGTTTACAATGTAGCAGTCACCTAGGTCGTTTTCGTTGGCTACCAAAAAATCACCGGGCTTGCCGGAGTAATATTTTTCTGTGTCCCAATAGGTGAATACCTTTGTGCGCTTTTCAACCTGCTTTGCCCTTACCGTTTTTTCGCCATTGGCAAAACACACCTTGGCAAAACGTGAAATTGGCTGCTTTCTACCCGTGGCTCTGTTTATTATAGTCGGCGGATATTCAAAAACTTCCAGGTATTCATCGTTCAAGGCTATGTAATTTTTCTCGAATTTCTCACGCAAAATAGGATACACCTCGCCTTCTATTCCTATCATAAAATAAATATTGTCTTCGGCAACTCTATCCACATCGCCTTCTAGCGTGCGGATTGTTATCTTTGTCCCGGTTTGGAACAGATCTTCGCATTTTGCAAAGCCAACCGGTACCTGAAGCTTTTTATAGCGAGGCACAGAAGCGAAATCAACTTTGGTTTTTCCTGCGTAAATCTTATCAAAAGAAACCAGATATTCTTTTAATCTGGATGTCAGATGTTCTTCCGAATTTTTCAAAAAACCACCGGCTTTTTCCAGATTGCCGCCACCACCGCCAAAGCCCTCGCACAAAAACGATGCGAGCTCATTTGCCATTATTTCACGGCTGCAACTGCGAACGGAAAGCTTTATGCCGTCATTCACATTTGAAAACACAACGCAAGCCTCAAGCGAATCCACTTGCATGGCTATGTCGCTTGAAAACCCGAGAATATTGGGATCACAGGGGTCTGCTCTGAATAACCCGATGTTTTCTACAATTTCGCATTTCTTTAAAGAATCGGAAACAATGCTCAGTTCCGGCATGGTTAAATTAGCATTTTTCAATTTTTTCACCAAAGCCTTGTCGTAATAAACTTCCGATAGATCTCTGTCTAATGGGTGCCGTATTTCCGCAAGTCCGTTTGTATCGTTATAGAGCCCGTAGTACAAGGCCGTGCTTATTTTTTCGTCTTTTAAAAAATCTGCTATATTGTTTTCTCTAAGCAACATGGAATGGACAAGCGTTGCGCAACTCCCCAGCGAGGAATTGATTTCGCAAAGATCGTTCTCCTGAATTTCGCCTACATGGTGATCTATAACGGCAAATTTTTTGCATGGAAACTGTTCAACATTGCCTGCGCCGTACTGGCAATCCACTGTTATAAGCAAATCCGCAGGAGCAAGCTCATAGACCATTTGCAGCTCTATACCCATAGCTTCAATGAACATCAGCAAACTGGGCTTGGTTATTTTAATTTTGCCACCATAGATTATTTTTGCCTTGCAATTACGTTTCTCAAAATACTTCTGCAAAACCCAGGCGCAGGAGACGGTATCTGCATCTGGAATATTATGCATTTGCAAAACTATGTTCTTATACGCAGTTAAATCGGAGAGTTTCATTAATGGAAAATATAAAAAATTCATTTAACACCAAAAATATGCATTGTATCTGCTTTTTTTGCATATTTCATGCCTTTTTTACATTTTATTATTAAATTTTTTAAAAAAAGGGGGTTATTATGCTATTCGACCCGATTTATATGATTATTGTTGTTATTGCGCTTGTGCTTTCCGGCGGTGCTGCTTTTATGGTAAAAAGCAGGTTTGCAAAGAGCAGCCAGGTTCCGATCAGCAGTGGTTACACAGGAGCGCAGGTTGCAGAACAGCTTTTGCGAGATGCCGGCATAACTGATGTCAGCGTTCATGAACACAAAGGTTTTCTTTCGGACCACTATAATCCTATAAACAGAACTCTGAATTTAAGCCCGGATGTCTATAATGGCCGCTCGGCGGCGGCGGCAGGCGTTGCTGCGCACGAAGCCGGGCATGCAATGCAGCACGCTCAAAATTACTTTCCAATGTGGGTTCGCTCCGCAATAGTTCCCGTTGCAAATATAGGGAGCAATCTTGGCCCTTGGATAATTATGATAGGCATATTGCTTGGCGCAGGCGCAGAAATAGATACTGGTATTGGGCATACGCTTGCTGTTATAGGCGTTGCGCTGTTTGCAGCAGCCACGGCTTTTACTTTGGTCACTGTTCCGGTTGAATTTGATGCCTCTGCGAGGGCAAAAAGGCAATTGCAGCATTTGGGCATAGTCAAGCAGGGCAACGAAGCAAACGCAGTTTCTTCGGTTTTGACAGCCGCCGCAATGACTTATGTGGCAGCAGCCATAGCTTCTGTTTTGCAACTTTTGTATTGGGCTTACAAAGCCGGCTTGATAGGTGGTAGAAGACGTTGAAACTGTATAAGGATTTTTTGACGGAGCTTTTCCCGCAACATGAGCGGGTTCGCAAGGTGTCGCTGAATGCTGGCCTGAGCTGCCCGAGTTTTTGCGCATATTGCAACAACAGTTCTTTTAGCCATGTGGCAAAATCCGAATTGTCCGTTTTGGAGCAGCTTGAAGCCGGCATTAAAAACATCAGAAAAAAGAACACGGGAATCCTCGCTTATTTCCAGAGTTACACAAATACAAACGCATCGGTAGAAAAACTCAGGGAAATTTTCACTCCGATCATTCAGCACAGCGATGTTGCTGGCCTTGCCATTGGCACTCGCCCGGACTGCTTGCCGGCGCAGGTTATAGAATTGCTTGCAGAGCTGAACAAAATAAAACCGGTTATAGTAGAGATAGGTGTTCAAACCGCAAACGACACAACATTGAAAAACATAAACCGCAATCACACCGCCCGGTGCGCACATGAAGCGGCGTTGCTTTGCAAAAATTCCGGTCTTTCCACGACTGCCCACATAATAATAGGGTTGCCCGGAGAAACCATGGCAGATTTCATAAACACAGCAAATCTGGTAAAGGACTGCGGCTTTTCTTCGCTTAAAATTCACCCTTTGCACATAGTGAAGGGCACTCGCTTTGCCGATGAATATCAAAAAGGCAAAATAAAGCTTCTATCCTTTGAAGAATACTGCAAAGCTGCTTCCGAGGTAATCCGCATAGTTTCGCCAGACATTGCCATAGAGAGAATAAGCGCAGAGTCTCCGAAAGACATTCTGATAGCTCCGGACTGGGCAGGGGACAGGGCGAGGATATTTTCTATTTTGTCAGTGTGATAAAATCTAAAAAAGATAAGTTATGCCAAAGCCATATAGCTCAAGCGCATTGTCAATCATATTGCCTTTGGAATTAACATAGGCATCTGGGAACATAGAATATTTAAAATCAAACATAAAAGAAGTCGCCATAAAGCCACAAGCAAAAGTCGGACCAATACTCCCAATTGTTCTGCGTTGTGCAGTAACCCATATTCTGTTTGACTCATCATAAACCCAACGATTTCTATTAAAAATATCCTCACTAGTTCCATCTAAAGTAACAAGAGTTAAGTCTAGTTGAGCGCCAGCGGTTAAATAAAATTTCCAAAAAGGTTTAAATTGAATAAGAGCTGAGCTGGTTATTGCAAATTCATTTTTTTCCCCCCCTGGATAGTAGAATCTGTGAGAAAAATCCAAGCCTGTGTTAAAGTTAATTGTACTTTTAAGCGGAATTATTACTACCAATCCTGCATACCAGTTATGGACGCCCTTTTTAGTATAGCTATCAATTTCATTATAACCAAGGCGAATTCCAAACCTAATGTTATCACTAGCTTCAGTTTCTACCGCCTCTTTCATAACTGCATCAAAACCCAATCTCAAACCAACTTCTTTAATTGCAGTTGTAAGCTCACTTGCAGATTCCGGGAACTCCTTTAAACAACCCACAGTTATGCCAATATCAGCCACCTTATTATCAGGGTCCGGACCGTTATTAAATGGAGTTTTAGGAATCTTTGCTTGAGCTTTTGTTTTTACCACAGCAACTGGTAGCTCCTTAAAAAAATTAGACGCAGTGAATCCAGATTCTTGTGAAAGAGAAATGAATTCTTCTATGCAGGTTCTGGATATGCCGGATATAGCACCGATAGAAAGCTTAGGCTTAGACATTGGCGAGCAGGCTGCCTCAGGTTGTGGCTTAACGGGTGATTTAACTGAAGTTTGAGGTTGAGGTTTTATCACTGTTCCAAAAACTTCTTTATTGCCGTCTTCATGAAAAATAGTTGCTATATCTGACTTTGCTATAACATACACAACTGCTCTTTGCCCGACTTTATATTTTACTTCCGAAAGGCCAATTTCTACAATAATTGCGTTTTCTATTTTTCGACCATCTCGCATATATATCGCATTGGTATCCGGAACTTCAACCTTTACAGGCAAAGGGGCACTGGAAACCGCCGAAGTTGTACCTGTAGTATCTGACCGTCTTGCCTCCACATCTTCAAACAAAGATACAATCGCACCGTAGGATTCCGGAAGTTGCTTCAAACAGCCTATGGTTATGCCTATGTCTGCCATTTCACTATCTGGAGGCATCCTGCTAAACATATTTTTTTCCTGTATTTTTATATTTATCACAGCAAGTGGCAAATCCTTTTTTAACTTCTCAATCTCTGGGTTCGTATTCTTAGCCGAAACCATTACAAGCTCTTTCATGCAATGTTTAGAAATAGTGTTAGCAAAAGTTACAGACAAAGTTAAACATAATACCGTAACAAATATGTGAAAATATCTCATAAGCGTATAAATATATAAAAATAATTGACAGAAAATATACTCTTGTATGGGGAAATCCAGGGCAAACGCATCTAAATTTTGCATTACATTATTGCGTTGAATTCAGGAAAAAGGGCTTGTATGCGAGAAATTCCCCTTTAGGGAGGGGAACGGCGAAGCCGGGGGTGGGAAGCAATGTCGCTTATCCCACCCCGCCAGCTACGCTGGCACACCCTCCCGAGAGGGGAATTTCCTCAGTCTAATCCTTTTTATCTAAATCGCAGCATTTAACGTGACGAATATCGCATAAAAATGACATTTTTATCAACATTTCACTTTTTTTGTCACTTTTTTGAAAAAAAAAGTCCGTTTTTTCCGTCTAAGTAGTAGACAAAGAACAGGAGGTTCATTTTATGGGTACAGAAAACGAAGAAGGCATTGCCAACTTGACAGGAGACATGGGGTTCAAAAAAACTTTCGCCAACGAAAACGAAAAAGAGCCGTTAATAACGATGCTCAATGTTTTCCTAGAAAGGAAGCTAACCCACCCCATTGTGGACGTGCATATCAAGAACCCTTATGTAGCCGGCCAAACATCGGAAAACAGGGATAGCATCTTTGACATCTACTGCAAGGACAGCGAGGGCAAGCAGTTCTTGGTGGAAGTGCAGGTGGGCAAGCAGGCGTATTTCATCAAAAGGGTGATTTACTATGTCTGCATGGCAATAGCCAACAGCGGCAAGAAGGGGGAGTGGGATTTCGACTGGCCGCCAGTCTATTCCATCAGCTTCATGAATTTTGAGCTTGATTTCAAGAACGACGACATAGTCCAATACATTTCCCTCTCCAACGATGCTCACCCAGATATAAGGTACGATTACATGGGCATGGTCTTTGTGCGGCTCACTAGGTTTGCAAAGAGCCTTGATGAGTGCGTCACCTTGCAAGACAAGCTTCTTTTCTCACTTTGCCACGCTCATAAGCTTAAGAGCAAGCCAGAGCAGTTCGGTGAGGATGTATTTGAGAAGATCTTTGACATTGCCCGAATTTCTAATTTTACATTAGAAGAGAGATTGGCTTATGAGGCAGAGATGAGAAACGAGCGTGACCAGTATGCGATTAAGATGACCGCCATGAATGACGGCAGGGCAGAAGGCAGAGCTGAAGGCGTTGCTATGGGAAAGGCGGAAGGTCTTTTGCAAGCTGCACGCCAGATGAAAGCTGAAGGGTTGAATTTTGATTTAATATCAAGGGTGACAGACCTATCCAAAGAAGAAATTGAGCATTTGGACTATTTTCAATAAGAATCCACATTCTTCATCCTGAAAATCATTAAAATTCTGGGCCTGACGTTCAGCAAATATCTATATTTATGAAATGCAGCTTTGTTTGCCGTCACTTCGCATAAATGCCTTTTTCATGGCCGGACTGGTATCGCTTGCTTGCGTGCAATTTGCGTTCGCTCAAGAACCGGAATCCAAACCGCCTTCCGATTCCATATCGCATTTCATAAGCGTTGGATATAACGGTTCCAATGTTGGCCTGTCTTATGCCAGAGAAATTAAATGGTTTGGAAGCTATGAAAATTTTATCTATGGCTTTGGTGTCGGAGCGGATATTGATTTTTCAAATATACCGGTGTTTCTTCTTTTGCGCTATGATATTTTAGATCTGAGCAATTTGGGAGGGCAAAGATTCAAGACAAAGATTTTCCTGGGTTCAAATATTGGGTTTAATATTTCCAGTTCGGACTATGTTTTTAAATTCGACCCATTCGTTGGAATTGCGTTTAATGACTGGTTTAATATATCCTTGGGTTATGCAATCACCGATGATTCCGATTCCGATGGCATAACAGCTATGGTTAGCTATCCGTTCAAAACAGCTAAACGAGATGATGATTTTATAAGATTGGGTTTAAATATTGATTTTGCGGTATGGCAATCAAAAAATGAATTGATCGGACATAATACATTTGGGAGTTCGGGCGGAGTAGGCGCAGGTTTATTTCTAAGGCTTCATTTTGCGGAATGGTTTTATCTGCAATCGGGAGCAGCCTATCATCTCCGAGTTCTTGAAAAAGAAACTACTCTCTCCAATCTTGCCTCCGACATAGGCATAGACCTTGGTACGTTAGGCGGTATAATAGGTAATAATGTTACATTTATAGGAAAGTCAGAAGCTTCTTTTTTAGAAATTCCTATGTTGCTGTGTCTTGGATCCGGGCAAGTCCGATTTGTGGCGGGAATGCTTTTTGGTTACAATTTAGATAATCAATATATTATGGAGTTGGAAACTCCTATTGCAAATATTAATCTTAGCTCTATTGAAGAGATAATTGAAAAACGGTTATATGATAAACATTATAAAGAGACGGAAGTTTATGTTGTCACCGGTTTGGATATAGATGTTGTCAGGCATTTTGGAGTAAGCGGCAGATTTTTGATACCTGCCGGAAACAGCATTGAGATATTCTCTATTAGAACTTCAATTTATTTTGTATTCTGAAATATTTTTTAACAACAACGCATTCTGCTCCGGCGTTCCCACAGTGATCCTCACCCATTCCGGCATTCCAAAGCTCTTCAAATGCCGCACAACAATGCCCTTGCTTTCCAAATTAGCCACAAATTCCGCAGCTTTCTTGCCGATTTTTACGCACACAAAATTTGTGCCGGATGGCAAAACATCAAATCCAAAAACTTCAAGGCCAAAAGTCAAATCGTCTCGCTCTGCCACATTCATTTGCAAAGTCTCTTCAACAAATGCAACGTCATCAAGGGCGGCGGCGGCGGCCATTTGCGCAGGGTAATTCGTGTTGAACGGAGGCTTTATTTTTTTCAACGTGCTGATTATTTGCTCGGAAGCGATTGCGTAGCCTATTCGCAAAGCTGCCAAGCCATACAGCTTGCTGAATGTGCGTGTGCATAAAAGATTTGGAAACTGCTTTATCCATTTATTCAACGGAGGCTCACTTTCTTCGGTGAATTCCCAATAAGCCATGTCTAAAACTACCAAAATATTCTTTGGAACTTTTTTCAAAAAATCAAAAATCTTTTTGTTTGAATGATAAGTTCCGGTTGGGTTGTTAGGATTGCAGAGAAAAATGATTTTCGCAGACTTGAAAACTTCTAGCGGATAATAAAATTTTTTTAGCGGGAATGCTTTATATTTTGCGCCGGCAAGCCTCGTTACAAAAGCATAAACAGAAAATGTTGCATCTGCTCCGGTAGCCAAATCGCCTTTGCTCAAATACGCCCTTGCCGCCAAATCCAGAATTTCATCTGAGCCGTTGCCCGTAATTAAATTCTCATCTTTTACTTTCCACTTTGCGGCAAGTTTTTTCACAAGTTCAGGCGCAGAACCTCTCGGATACAAGTGCAGTTTTTGCACGCATTTTTTATACGCATCCATTGCCATCGGGCTCGGCCCAAGAGGATTTTCGTTGGAAGCCAGCTTAATCACGTGTTTTAAGTTATATTTTTCCTTGATTTCATCAATGGATTTGCCGGGAACATAATCCGGAAGGCAATTCAATTCTTTGCGAGGAGCTAACATTTTCAGAAAAGATAGAAATATAAAAGAGTTAAAATGTCTTCACCGAACAGGTATGAAATCGGAGCTGCAAGCCCCAGGAACGGACCAAATGGCAAAGGAGACTTCATGTCTTTTTTTGTTAAAAGCCTGTATGGAACGGTTACGGCAAGCGCAAGCGATGCTCCTATTATCAATGATATTCCGGCGAGTTCTGTGCCCATAATTGCGCCAAAACCGGCAAGAAGCTTCACGTCGCCAAAACCCATTCCTTCTTTTTTCAAAACTTTTGCGCATATAAAGGAGAACAAAAACAAGCCGCCTCCGCACACCGCAATGCCTATAAGCGAACTTAGCCACCCAATAGACCAAAAAGACAATGCAAAGCCAATAACAATTCCACCTACTGTAATAGTGTCCGGCAAAAGCAGATACTTAAAATCTATGGCAAAAATAGGGATCAGAGTTACTAACAGCCAAAATAAAATTATGCATTTTACCAAATTACCATCTGCAAGCAATGCCGCAATAAATCCGAGTAACATTCCCAAGAATTCAACGACCGGATATTTAATGGAAATTGGCTCTTTGCAATTTGCGCAACGACCGCCCAAAATAAGCCAGCCCAAAATTGGAACATTATGCCAAATAGCAATTTTATGCTTGCATGCGGGGCAATGCGAACCCGGTGTTATCAAAGAGATTTCGCGCGGCATTCTGTATATCAGCACGTTGAAGAAACTGCCAAAGCACGCTCCCAAAACGGCAAACAATGCCCACAGAAAAATCTCCGGGATATCCACTATTACACAAATTCCTCTGTTTTGACTTTGCTTTTCTTTGTCTCTGCAAAATCTTCTTCTGCGAGCATAATCTTTTTCGCCTTGCTCCACAATTCGTCCAAGGCTATTTCTCCACGGCGTGTTTGCTCAAATAGATGAACCATTATGTCGCCGGCATCCAAAACCGCCCAGCGTGTTTGTTCCTTGTATTCTATGCTTGCCGGTTCGCCACCGGCTTGTTTGTAAGCTTTCTGCAATTCATTTAAAATAGCTTGCATTTGCACGCTGCTTTCGCAGGTAGCTACCAAGTACCAATCCACTATGCCGGACAGCTTGCGCAAATCCAACAGTTCAACATTTTCTGCGCTGAACTCAAACAGAACCCGTGCTCCGAGTTTTACGCTTTCTGGAAATCTTTTCATGATTCTCCTCTTTTTATTTTTAATACCTTTTTATAGTCCCTGCCTAAAAAAACAGTTGCTCCTATATCACCGCTCAGTGTGTCCAGCAAAACTATAAAATTTTCCGTAGCAAGTGCCGCTTTCAACTGATTGTAACCCGCCCAGTGAGGGTTTCTGATAGCTACAACGGTTTCTTCGTAATTTGCCCAGCGAGGATCAGTTTCTCTGAGAACATCAAAGCCTTTCGCTCGCAAAACATCTCTTGCCTGTTCTGCCGCACCGGAAACCCCGCAACTGTTATAAACCATTATTTGCCCTGGCACACGTTCAACGCTGCCCTCAGCCTGCGACTGGAGCTCTTCATCGCAGGCGAAAACAAAAAAACAAATAGTTGCTAATAAAAATCTCACTTTTGAAATTTAGTAAATTACAAACCCATCCGATAACCGCCGCTTTCATTCAAATTCTACGCATAAATTACGCATAATCCCTGCCTATAGCGACGAGCCGCCTCCACGGAAACAAAATCCAATGCTCCGCCCAATGCTTCATTTTTCGCTCCTTGCCCTCATGTAACCTTTTATCTCGGCGGCATCTTTGGCAACCGCTTGCATTGTCTCATTGAATGTCTTGTTGTTGGCTGTTGCTAGAGGAACAAAATATTTCTGCCGTGGCTGGGTTAATATGTTGCTTGCCACTTTGGAGAAAGTGAAATCTATCAAATCGCTAATGCCCATAGCCTTATGATACAAGCCCCGGAATGTTAGCCTGTCTTTCTCCCATGATTCTTCTGCTGATATGCGTATTATTGGATATTCGTTTATTGGCAAAATGTTTGTATCCGTTATTATGCCATTTGCCACTTTAATAACCGCAATGCCATTTTCCGATTTTGAATAAACAATAAATGACAGTTGCTCCGTTTCTTGGTTATACGGTATAATTTCATCGCCGAGCCCTAAGTTATCCGTCTTTGCAGGCGTTCCGCTCTTTGGCTCTTTTTCCACGCAAATAACATACTTGCTATTGCCCGGCGTGCTGTCCATCATTACAGAGCCTGCGTCCAGCCTCTCAGCCCTATGCGATTCCAAATCGCAGCGGATGAATCCCTGGCCTATTATTATGCTATCCCTGAATGCTAGAGCTATAGCTGTATCATAGCTGTTGTAATCAAGCGGCAATCGATGATCGCCGGATATAAAGCGGAATGGATTGGATGTGAATTTAGAGCATATTTTATTGATTATCTGATTAACAGCATCCACCCTAACCTTATGGCGCAATGTGGTGGATAGCCTGACGGTTGTGTCTCTCCATGCGTTTCCGTTGGCTAACTGCCTTGCTTCTTTTCCGGCCTTGCGGTCGAGATCAAAGCGACCTTTTTCGTATTGTATGAATTTGCGAACATCCGCCAAATCAATTAGCGATTCTATAGACTGCTTCTTAATCTCGTCCATATCCGCATCCATTAACGCCTCCTATGGGTTGAGCTATAACCGCTCTCTCTGCGCCTATTTTCTCTTGTAGTTGTGCCTGATCCTACCTTGCTATATGCGTAATTGCTCGCCTTTGGGTTGCCCGGCACCCTGATATTGTTCCAGAACCATTTGCCCTTGCTCCCGGGCCATGTCACAAACTCATAGGCAACGGAGCGAGGAACGTTGTAGTAGTCATACACCGCCCCAGAATTGAACATCACGCCCATGGTGCTCGTTTCGGCATTGTAGCGTATCTGATTGATGTTTGAGCTGTCAAAACCACCGAACCATGTATTATTGCCAAAATCATCCTCAGTAGCTTCTATGGCCTCAGCCGTGGCTCTAATACCACGCTCTCCATTTTCATTTTCAGCCAATAGCCGCTTTAGCCCATCTTCGCCGTGGCGGTTGATTAGCTTGGTCAGCGTTTGAGGCTTTACAAGCCGTTTGAACAGCTCCCAGAGGGCAATATTGAGGATAGGTGCAATCATAAGGGGTAATATAGAAAATGCCGATAAGTAAATTATTGTTAATTAGACTTAATTTATACTATATTTAGTAATATAATGGCCGTATCCAGACAACATATAGACATACCTATGCTAAAATGGCAGCGAAGGGCATTTACGAGTAAAGCCCCTATAAAAATCTGCATTTGTGGACGTGGTAGCGGGAAAACAAGGTTTTTAGGAGCATCCGCATTTATTGCTGCGTTGCAGGGCAAAGAGGTAATAATTGCGGCGCCGGTGCTTACGCAAGCAAATGACGTGTATATGGAGGCAAAAAAAATAGCAGACAATTACAGCATAAGGGTAAGCAATGAGAGGTATAGGATAGCTTTTGGCAATGGCTCTATGAGACTTTTTAGCAATGCCGAGCCAAACAACGCAAGAGGTAAAAACGCAAATTTGGTGATAATAGATGAGGCCGCATATTGCTCTGAATATTTTTACTCTGACGTTCTATCTAACGTCGGCAGGCTTGCAAATTGTAACCCGGAGTATCTATTAGCCTCAACTCCTAAAGGAACAGATAATTGGCTATCACAAATGTATTTTAATCCAACCAAGCACATGGAAACATTTAGAGCGACATTTTTAGACAATCCATATACAAGCAATTTATGGAAAGAAATGCGCCTTGAAGAATACGCTGTGCGTGGAGAGCTGCCCATGCGCCGGGAGCTCTATGGGGAAATACTAGATTACACCGAGAATAGCCCGTTCTCACAATTCCTAAAAAACCTAAACTACTCAGAAGATTGGGAGCAAAATGGCGAGCCTGTACGTGTAGGTCTAGACCTTGGAGGGGGAAGCGATTTCTCCGCCTGCTCAGCGCGCAAGGGAAATAGATTATTAGCCCTAGGAAAATCCAAAACGCCGGAGGATTCGGATTTGCAAAACCTCGTGCGGCAAACGCTCAATGCTGCCGGATATATGAGAGCGGACAAAATGTATTTTGACGGCTCTGCATTAGTTAAATTCACAAAAAATTTATTTACGGAGTTTGCAGATGTTGTAATTCCCGTAAATTTCGGGGCGGGAGCAACCGATAGACGCTGCGTAAATCTCCGTGCGCAATGCTATATAGGCTTGCTCGACAAGCTGAGAGAGGGCATAACATACGGAGCGCAATGCGTTACCCATAAAAATGAGCTTGTGCGTGATTTGCTATCCGCACGACCAACGTCAGATGAAAGCAATCAGGGTAAATTCGGGCTTATTAAAAAAGAGATAATAAAAAAGGAAATTGGGCGATCTCCTGATCTTGGTGATGCTGTTGCGCTGTCATTTGTTGATTACAACCCACCCGATCTCATTAGCGCAGCGGCGGCGATGGCGCAATATCAGGATTAGCTATTTTCTTCCGGCGGTATTGTTATTGTAACCTCGTAGGCGTTTTTCTCCTTGTTGTTTTCCGGCGTCAAATATCCCATAGCGTTGCAGAAAATCTCATGCGCTTTGGTTGCCGGTCCGAACTGCTCATGCAGAGCTGCGGCATCCGATATTTCGATGAATTTTTTAAGTGCTTTTTCCCTAGTCAATTCAATATTTTTCTCGACCTTCCTTTTCACCTTGTCAAGGCTAGCCGCCACATGAGGCTTGTTTTTTAACTTGGATGCTGTTATTCTAGCCGTTTTCTCAGAGTAGCCAGCGGCTATAGCGGCATCTTTACCTGATTTGCCTTTTTGCAGTTCCTTTATAAATTCATTCTGTTTTGCCGTATGGTTTCTGTTAGCCATTGTTACCCATTTTTTTTGCGTAATTCATGCGTAATCTGTTATGTGGTTGCCCATGAAGCCTTGTTTTGTCGGCATGATGCGGAAATGTAGTACATTTATTCTCGGTTTTGCCGACGGTGTCTTGGGAAATGTTATCGGTCATGAGCGATCCGCTCACCGATGCGCCTCCAATGCGAAACCCTGCGCCAGCGTCTCAGCCAGCGCAGAGCTTATCCTTCCCCAAGGAGTTTTTCCCATAGCATAAATATAATTTATTTTTTGCGGAAAAGCAATAAAAAAATGCAAGCGCAGAAAGTTTTTTTCGCAAAGTGTTCAAGCTGTGCAAGCTCGCACGGCGTTTTATAACGTGTTATGGCAAATGATGTTTATAGCAACGTAATTTTCTTATAAAGATATTTTTTAAAAACATTTTTAAAATTTTCAAATTTATTTTAAAATTATTTTAAAATTTTTACAAGATCGATCTGATCGATCTATCATCAATCTTTTTTTTTTCTTTTTTTGTTTTTCTTTCTTTAAGGGGGGTACAGGGGGGATTTTTCTTTCTTTTTGTTTTTTTCTTTTTTTGGAAATTTTAAAATTTTGAATTTTGGGAATCCAGTCCGTTTTCCGCTTCAAAAATCAAGTTTCCGGGAAATGCCATTTTCAGTCGCTTTCTCCCCCTGACCCTACCGAAGGGCTACCCACCCCATGAAAGTGCCTAGAAACGCAAGGAAAACGCCTTAAAACGGAAGCTGAAATTGGGGCATGAGCAGAGGATGGCAGAGCTTTTTTGCGGGGGCAAAATCTTGGCGAAAAAACTTTCTGTGATTCTCACATTTTTTCAAAATTGAAACTAAAGGAAATGCCTGTAATCCATATTCAAGGCTTTGCCTAGCCTCATTGCCATTTTCTTGCCTATGGGCGCACGGCCGTTCTCCATGTCCGAAATCTGGCGGGCCTTTATTCCCAGCTCGTCCGCAAGCTCTCTCTGATTCATTTCTCGCATTTCCCGCAAAGTGCGGAGAACCTTGCCAGGAGTCATGCCGGCTTTCGTTTTCTTGTACCATGAGGATTTGGAAACCTCAATCAGCTCATCGTCATCGGCCGTTTCCTCTACGAGAGCCGGAAACAAGCGGCGCGTTAAGTCCAGGTAGAATACCGGAACATTGCCTGTAATCTTAAATTCGCCCATTCTGCCGTTTTCAAGCGTATGGGGCACTTTCACGAGAGCCTGCATAAGTCACCTCTATTTGAATTCCCTGTTCCGTTTCCACCCAGCAAGCCGCCCATTTGCGAGACAGGTGGCAGTGGTGGGTGTTCGTCCCTTTGAGCTTTCCGTAGTTCGGCCAGTTCGCCCGTACCGGCCCATTCCGTTCAAGGTCATCCACAAGCAGGCGGAGCTTGGCCTGCTGCTTGGGTGGCATCTTTTCCGCCGAGCTCTCTACCTTTTTCTTGAACACAACCTTGTACACAATCATAAATATACATTTTTTTAATGTATATGTCAAAGGTTTAATGTAGTCTCGCTCGGCTTGCTTCTGCCACTAACTCTAAGATGTAGCACGGCGAAGGGTTGGGGGAGCTTAGCCTGCCAGCTATCAAATCTAATAGCATCAATGCTACTTTAAGCGTATATTTTGTTCAATTCGTTGTAATAAAACATATTCAAAATTAATGAGTTATGTCAAAACACATTTAATTATATTCATTTATGCTAAATTTTAACATAAACTGGTAAAAAAAACAGCATTTTGAGACAAAAATCAAGCAAAAGTGAAATAAAAATCCATTTTGAGCAACTAAAATTTCACTTTTTTGCAAAAAATTGCTATATTTAAGGTGAAACCCATAGGAGATCGCAAAAATGCAATTGCATGATGTTGGAAATCGCGAGCAGCTCAATGCGTACTATGCGGCATGTAATCTCAGCAAAACAGAAGAAAAGATAGACAACCTTACGAGAACAATGAAGATTAGAGCCACTAGGTACGATCAGCCCGCAAAGCCGGAAGAAATTCTTGCTGGACTTGAAGAGTCGGCTCTACTCGGAAATTGGAAGGTGTCATGGTAAAATATGAAGATTTTTACGATAAGACACCAAAAGAAATAGCGGAAATTGTAGGTAAGGTAGAGAAAAGCAGCTATTTATCTCATTCTATACGAAAAATTGAACAGGTAATATCAAGCCTGGGAAAGCATTATCGTGTAATGACTATTACTTCTGGAACGTCTAAGCAGTCATGGATTTATTTCTAATGCTTTTGGAATCGCTCAGGGATAAAGGTCCCGTGCAGGGTTCTTTCCCCAATTACTCCAAGCTTGGAGGCAACAAGCACCATTGCCACCTCTCCCCTCGCTGGGTAGCGTGCTGGGAAGAAACGGAAAAGGGTGTCAAACTGGAGGTTTACTATGTTGGCAGTCGCGGAAACGCCCCGTATTAGGCTTGAAATAAGCGGTGACAAAATACCGGAGCATCTGTTCCTGTATCTTCGCTCCGCATTCAGAGGCATAAAGATTTCACTCGCTCCAGACAAAGCAAGCGATGGCAGCTCCGACGTATTCGGCTCTGACTGGTTCAAAAAGCTGAAAGCCGAAAGCTCTCCGGCGGAAAACCTTCGCGAGATGCGTGAGTGGCTCGGCATAAGCGCAGCGGAGCTTTCCCGCCGCACCGGCATTAGCCCGCAGCATATAAGCGGCATGGAAAACGGAACTCGGCCCATTGGGAGAAAGCTGGCAGCCAAAATAGCAACCGCACTCGGGTGCAGCTCTGAAAGTTTTGTTTAGGGGCGTGGCATGGGGAGAGGGATATTAGCAAAAGCGTCACGCAAGAGCTTGCCAATCACAGCGACCCAAGCACTACAGCACGGTATTACCGGCAGATAGACGATAGCAAGAAAAAAGAGGCTTTGGCCCTAATTCCGGCGTTCTGAAAAGGTAAACAAAAGTAAACATTTTTTGGGAGCGTATTCATTAGAAGTCATTGCGAATCATTAGGACTAAATGCAATATAACCGAAATTTTCTATATTTACGAGCAAATTCCATATTAAGGAGATGTTATGACAAAATCGCCAAATGGCATACCCCGCAGCGCAAAGCCGCGAGCTTCGGATTCTAAGTGTCAAATAAAAGAATCTGAATTAAAAACAGATAGAGGTGCAGTTCTTGGAATAGGCCGCGTTAAAATACCGAAAACTATGGTATTTAACTTTGAAATTCCACTGCTATCTTTCGTTGTTATGTGTGAAATTGAGGAATTTGAAGGTAAAAAAAGAGAGGTATTTATAGCAAGCTGCATTCATTTGGGTATTGATGGTATGGGCAAGACTGACGATGAGGCTATACGGGATATGATCGGTAATGTTTGCCGATTTTTATATGAGAATTTTTGCAATCCGGTATATAAGAATACACGTTGGTCCAACATACTTAGGCTATTCAAGGCAGATACTCAATCTAGCTTTCTGTGGGATAAATACCACACAATACAACTCATGTTTGCCGAAAGAGGATATACAACGGATAGTTATGCAGTTTTGCAAAGGAGAATTGATGCGCTTAATAAGGACGTAAAAAGGCTTGAGAAGGAAGTTGAAAAAGAAAAGATTAAAAGCGCAATGAAATTTGAGTTTGTTATATCAAAAATAAACGAGAAAAATGTGGATAAAAATGCGATTGTGGCAACTTACAGGAAACCGCAAATTACACCCACATTGTTTCAGGGGGCTGCATAATGGAGCAAACAACATATTATACAGCGAAATCAGTCAAAGATGAACTAGACAAGTATTCAAGCAAATATCCCGTTAAAATTTCTGGCGGATCTGGGGCTACATTTGGGTGTCCAAGAAATACAGGATATCAGCAAGTAAAATGCCCGGGAAATTTCAACAGCTGCGATGTCGGCAAAAATCGGACTTGTCACCAATATATAACGGTGGACTGCATAGATGATAGCGGGAATCCGTATCTACTTGCTCATTTAATTTTTGATTTTGCGATACCATCAAATGCAACTCAAAGTAAATACGATGGATTCATCAGGTACAATAAATTAAATGCATTATCTCATATAAACTTTGATAATCTTGTCAAAGCCGAAGTGTAAATTAAATACTGTGCGGAGGGGCACAAACTTCATTTAATCCCTCAAAAGACCCTCAACCGCAAGCCTTCCCCTTCCACCTAACCGCTATTGCCGCCGCATGGTGCATAACACACGGAAATGACTAGGAGTAGGAAAAGCGCGAGTTGTTTCATAAGAACTCCTTAAAATAAATAAAACCTATTTTTAATACAGCGAACAGCTTTCAATCCGTCTTTATAGTCAAGTCTAGATTCTATAGAATCGCCTTCACCAATAAAAATATAGGCACATTTGAACTCAGGAACCTCTTCAGCCATAACATATGCTCCCTTTGATTTATTTTCTGTGGAACTCCACCAACTACCAACGCTACCAAAATTGCATCCGCAGTCTCCACTTGGAAGAGCGTCAAAGCCGTAAGTGTTCAGTCCATTTTCTTTACTCCAATCGTACCTAGCCTTAAGTTTCTTTCCCGCACATTTCTTACCGCCTGCGAAATTTATTAACTCTAACCAATCCTTTTCGCTTGGTAAACGCCAGCCTTTTGGAGGTGCTTTATTAGCTCGTTCCCAAGTATATAATACACCATATTTATCTTCTTTGCAACCACTGCGATAATACGCTAAATCTTCTGCCATCCACGTCTGCTTGCCAATTATTACGGTGCTGTATGTTTTGCTATCTCTTTTATCCGTAAAACTTTTTCCTGGTTTTATTTTAGATTCTGGCGTATCATCTAAAAGTTCATCCGAGTTAGCTTTTATCTTTTTATTTTCCATGTGCCTTTTTATTCTTTTTCTAATCCAACCAAAAAACGTTATTAATAAAAAAACTCCTGTAAATATGGCTGTAGCACCTGCGATTATGATATACTTTTTTTCATAGTGATGAAAGTAATAAAAGTCGTTCAACGCCGGTAATAGAAGTAAGCTCGTAAAAAATAATGCTCCGGCGGTTTTTTCTATGTAGCCTTTGTCAATGAGTTTGCCGAGCAAATCTGCGATTGGAGTTATAAAATTTTCGTTCATAATTTACCTTCCCTTTTATTTAAAGAAGTTGCCCGTGCCTAATTCTTTTTTCGGTTCTGCTTTTATACGGCTTTCTACAAAACTTTTATAGTTCGGATTTATTTGATAAAAAATCTTTCCATTTTCACCAAAAGGATTAGGAAGCTTTTCTAAAATTGACTTGTATAACAACCCAGAAATTGATGGGTTATAATTAATTACTAAAGTGTTTTTCTTTTCATCAAAGAATCTCCTTAGTATAGCCATCTCTGTAAGATCCAAATCTTCTACTATTTTTTTAATTTTTTCTTCACGTTCATCTAAAATTTGATTTTCTGTTTCCTTTTCATTTTTTTCTGGCATCATAGCACGAAACGGAGCTATCAGAACATTTATTATCCTTTTATTTTTCTTATAATCCGCTTCAAAAAGACTATCGCTAAAATTTTCTCCTTTATTTAATTTGCTCATGTCTGAAAACATTTTTTTAATCTTGCTCTTCTCTTCCAGTTTTATGCATTGGTATTGCTGTATAGGCTCTCCAGAAAGCACTTCCGGGCCAATGCCAAACAAAAGAGGAATTACATTTAAACCTCCGTTATTAGCAAGAACTTCCGTCAATACGCCATATTCGTAATTTATCCAAGGTTTGCTATGATTTTCGTTTGTTATAATGCTAATGGCAAAATCTGACGTCCTAAGATTTTCTGTTATATTTTGAAACCACGCTTTTCCACTGCCTATGCCATTTACAGCACTGTTGGAAATAAATATATTTGCGTTTTTAAAATAACTTTTTATCCACGCTCCGAAAATATCAGCAATTTTTCTACTTAAATCGCCTGACTGACTTATGAAAATCTTCATACTTTACTCCTTTGTATTCATTTATTACAATTATCCATACCCGTTTACTTCTATCCATTCCGCAAATTCGGGTGCAAATTCACTTATATCTTTATTTTCTCCGGCAATTTTATTATTTAAATTATTTAATACTTCTACGGCTTTATCAAAATATTTTCTTTCTGCTTTTTCTTCGTGGTAGCAATAATTCCTATAGCAATAAATTACAAGATCCTCAAAATAAGCATAAAATCCATTTATACTCTCAATGCCTTCTTCCCCTATATATTCCTCTTCAAAATACTCTTTTTTATATTTCTTTTCAATAAAATCATTTAAAACATTAAAACGCTCGTAGTCTACAGCATCTAATTTCTTTTCAATATTAGCCAACATTTCACTTAAGACTGAATAATGTTGACGTAACATAAAAAAATGCCTTCTTATGTCCTTTTTTTCTATGCTTTGCTTTTCAATACATTCTTTTGCTGTATTAAAATAGTTATTCAGATATACTTCCTTTAATTTTTTCTCCTTTTCTTGTTCTGCGAGCTTTTCTTTTATTTCCTTAATTTCACTCAGAATTAAATCCGTATTTGGAGTAGAATCATCTAGAACTTTATTCGTTGTTTTTTCTAAAACTTCATTTGCCGTTTTTTCGTCTTTCTTCAGTAAATCTATTATACGCTGCTTAATTCCCATTTTTTCAAACCAATTATCGGATTCTGTAAATTGTTTTTCTCTCTTATATATTTCCACCAAAGTCTCGTGCTTCTCTCCATAATGCATATTTGCATATTCAACTCCAAACAATTCCTCAACCGTAGCTCCTAATTCAAGTAATTTCTCTAAAATAGCATAAGAAGGCCGACCCTTGCCCAATTCCCATTCCGATACATTTGCAGTGCCTATGCCTAACTCTTTGGCAAGCGCCATTTGAGTTTTATAGCCAACTCTATCTCTAAAAGTCTTAATATTTATGCCCATTTAAGTAAAATATACTAAAAATTTCAGAAAATCAACCGAAAATTTCAAAAAAAACACTAAAAATTTCGGATTTTTCATTTTTTTGTACCACTTTTCTATTTTTAATTGTATATTATATGTTATGAATTGAAATATTTATGCTTATAGCATAAAGGAGATGTTGTGAAACTTGAAACAAAACCCATAAGAGTGCCGGACGAAGTGCATAGCTTATTAAACGAAGCTCGCAAAGTTGATATAATGCGGCCCACGCTTGGACAAGTGGTCACAAAATTGGCGTATGAGCATTACGGGCATTTGGCTAAAACGCCAAGCCACGAAGCCGCCGCCAGGCCTGTAGCCCCCCAAAACCCCCAAAATGGGGCAAAATCGCCATATTACAAGCTGCCGGATATAGTCCAGGCGGTCAGATTTGGCAGAGATGAAGGCATAACGGAGGAAACCGTCCATGCCTGGTGGGATTACAACGAAGGCTTGGGTTGGAAAATCAAGGTTTATAAATGGAAAGAAACCCTCAGAGGCTTCGCAAAAAAGCGGAAAGCCGAGCAAGAAGCCGCAAGCCAGGAGTGTAACCCATGATTTCCCAAGAGCTTATCCCTTCCCCATTATATTTCATAGACTTTTGCATAGCCCACAAAGTGCCGCTAAACCCGGCAGAGAACTATTACAAGCATTGCGTATTAGCAAAATGGCTTGATCGGCATGGCAAGCCTATTCCGTGGCAGAATGACATTATAAACTATAGCCCGGAGATATTCGCCAAATTCTTTCCCCCCACAACCCAACCCAAGGAGGTTACAATGAAAAAAGCTAAAACCATTAGCTCCACCCAGCCCATCAAAACAACCACAATCTCACTGGCTGAACTGCCATGGGATTACAGAGAGCACCTATTTAATGATGGGGATATACCCGACTCGCCGGGCTCTGAGCACGTTCGCCATGAAAATAACGGCTCTGTGTGGATTCACATTCCCAATATTGATATATCCAAAGATCCGAATGAATGGGAGATTCGCATGAGGTATGACAATGATGAAGCTGTCATAAAAGGAAATTCTACCCATATAGATTGCGGAAATCTGCTTTTTGAGAATGAGTATCTGTTCAGGTCAATGGCGACCGCTCTGGCCGGCCATGATAAAGAAAGCGGCCCTGACAAAAATCTTAAAACTACTGCAAAAATCAAATTCTGCGAAGCTAACGAGAATAACATAATCTTTGAAATTGAAGAATTTGGCAGAAAATTTACATGCAAATTTGACTTTGTAGAACACTACAACATAATAAAATCATTTTTTTGGTTTACCAAATTCTTAAACAATGAACCGGAAGCTAAACAGGCAAGCAAAGCGGTGGAGGTAGCATGAAAAAGAATAAGTTGACCGAAAAGCAAAAAGGACTGCTACTTGATCTAAAGCATAGGCAAGAGCGAATAGAAGCCGTTCAAAAAGAGCTTGAGAGCTTAATAGAAAGCAACCCGGACTTTTGCGAAAAAGTTGATAGATTAAAGCTTGACAATTTGCATTTGCTTTATTTTAGAGCGTTGGAAGGCTTAATCATAGAGAAAAACGGCAGTTGCAAATTCAGCGTAAATTTTCTTAAAGATATATATGGACGCAAATACAAAAAGGAAATAAAGGAACAAAATGAACGTATTTTAAGAGCTTGGCATTATGCCGAGGGGTGGGTAAATTTATGAGCAACCCCAGCAGGCTATGCAAAATGTGGACGAACTGCTTCGCCATAAAATTTAAGGATATGAAGAAAATCTGCGAAGAGATTGATTCAAATCTCGCAAGCGAAGATGAAAGAGAAATGCTCAGCCAAGTATTTACGCACTTTGACGAGCAGTTTTCAGTTCATCTTCAATTGCTTGAGCGGATTAGGAAATTTCTAGCAAATGGGGAGGAACATGAAAGACTTGCCTCCTAACGCCGAAGCCGAGTTCTGGCTGCTTGGGTGCGTGTTCAGGGACCCCCGCATCATGGCGCAGTTCGCCCACGCCCTTGAGCCTAACGACTTCCTGCTCGAGAAGCACCGCCTCATCTGGCAGGCGTTCCAGACCCTGCAAAAAGACGGCAGGAGCATAGACATAGTGACCGTGATCTCGGAGATAGAGAAATCTGGGAAGTTCAAATCCGCTTTCAACGGAGACAATAGCTACATTTACGAAGCCTGTGAGAACTCCGTGCCAAGTGCGGCGAGCGCAGACTACTATGTGGAGCTGGTCGCAAAGGCATCTGCATTGCGCAAGCTCATAGCTGCTTTGCAAACAACGCTCAAGGAAGCTAAAGAATCCGATGCGGAGGCTGAGGTTTTGGCATCCGCCGCGATGGATAGGATAACCGCCATCAACTGCCGGCCAGACATGAGCACAATAACGCACATAGCGGATATAGTGGAGCAGGCCCTAGATGACATAAAGGACAGAATGATAAGAGGCGTTCCTGCCGGAGCGGGCACAGGATTCAATGAATTAGATCGGCTGGTTGGCGGAATGCGCCCCGGCGAGCTTGTCATATTGGGCGGTCGCCCGGGAATGGGCAAATCGTCATTTGCGCTGTGCATAGCCATGCATGCCGCCAAGACCATGCCGGTGAAGTTCTACTCAATGGAGATGGACAAAAGGACTATGGCCCCGAAAGTGCCTTGCTACATCAACGACATAAACCTGCAAAGAACCATAAACGCCAATCTGACCAATGACGAGATGGATAGCCATTACGCCGTCATCGAAGTGCTCCGGGGCTATAACCTGCACATGGAGTTCAAAACGAGCATGAAAGCGCAGGAGATATGCGCAGACGCACACGCTTTCACGGCTAGATACGGAAAAGGCCTCATAGTAATAGACCACCTGCACTTCATAAAGCCGGATGAGAAGAACTACGAAAGCAAGAACATAGACATCGGCAAAATAACCCACGCCATGAAAGATTTGGCAAAGCGGCTTGAGGTGCCTGTGCTGCTGCTGTCGCAGCTGAACCGGGCATTAGACAGGGCAACGACAAAGAAGCCCCGCCTCTCCGATTTGCGGGACAGCGGCAATATAGAGCAGGATGCGGATATGGTCTGGTTCGTGCACAGGGAGGGCTACTACGATACCGGCAAGAACCCCGCAGACACCGAGATAATAGTGGCCAAGAACAGATCGGGGCCAACAGGAACGGCAAACCAGCTTTTTGACCCATACACCACAAAATTCAGCAACGGGTAGCCAACAGCCCGGAACGCATAGGAGAAACCCCATGGAAGAACAATCCACACACAGCAGCGGCCACACAACCAGGCGCATAGGCGACAAGGATTACTGGACATCAGCCAAGGCCGCCGAGTATCTCGGCTTGTCCAAAGGCTCCCTGCTCACTTACGCAAGGGCTGGAAAAATTTCCTGCCTGAAGCATGGAACGATAACGTTTTACCAGAAGGAATGGCTGGATGACTATCTGGACGAGAAAATCAATATAGGCAAAGCTGCCAAGAAGAAGGCTTGATATGGGCGATGAAACGCATTACCTTTTGCCAAAGCAGCGAAACCTGAGCAAAGGCTCCAAAAGCTGGTATGGAGGAATATCCGTCAATGGCATTGTCCGATGGGTGAGCCTCAACACCAAAAGCCAGAAGGTGGCGATGGAATGGTTCGGCAGAATGCAGGCTAGCCGGTTCGCCCCGGAGCGGCAGGAGGCTAAGCCTGTGGGCATTGAGGCTGCCGCAGATGCTTTTGTCCGGGATGTAGAGAATGTGCGGAGGCGAGAGGCTGGAACGGTGAGGATATACCGGCAATACCTGAAGCAGTTCATGGCGTGGTGCAAGGAGAAAGGAATTGCAGACATACATAAAGTCACATCCGCCGCATGCCTTGAGTTTGCGCAATACGCATTTGCCAAATCCGCAGCGAACACAGCAAAAAACAAGGTTATCATGTTCCGCCATTTCTATTCTTGGATTGCGGAGCACTACAACATCAGCGGCAAAAATCCATTCAAGAAAATTGTGGTGGCAAAGCCCAAGCCCGTGCCAAGGGCATTCTGGACCGTGGATGAATGCGAGAAAATCATCGCTGCCGCTTCCGGAGAAGAATACAAATGCTACTTCGCTCTTATGGCGTTTGCCGGCTTGAGGCGAAACGAGGCCAGGATGCTGAGAATGGAGAACCTGGCAGACGGCAAAATATCGCTGACTGGCAAAGGCGGCAAGCATGCGGAGCTTCCCATTTCTAAGCGGCTGAAAACGCACCTCAACAGATACCTCTCAATACGTGGAACAGAGCCCGGCGCATTGCTTCCCTCGCTCGCCAAATTGGTCTGCGTAAGCAAATGCCAGTGCGACCAGCTTAAATGCGCCGTGGAGAAATCCAAGGTTCAAAGCTCTGGGCAGGTGCATTTCCACAGGTTCCGGCATAGCTTCGCAAGCAATCTTTTAAGGGCTGGCCGCAGCATAAAAGCGGTGCAGATGCTGATGAGGCATGAGGATGTGGCATTGACATTGAGAACATACAGCCACCTGCTCCCGAGCGATTTGGAAGAGGCGGCGGAGCTATGAGCCATTACACAGGAATTACACATAAACCTAGCGCAAAATGAGCAAAACGCCTATTATTTGCTATATGAGCTTGCACAGTTTGAACACTTTGAAACCCGCATTTTGAACGGCTTCAAAGGCAAAACGGCGAAAATGCGTTGGAATAGGGGATTAGGAGGATTAAATTTAGTAAATTACAATCTAAATGAAATTCAAAATTCCGCTCTTTTTTTTAGCACTCCTTTCATGCCAGGGGCCTTGGAGCTATTGGCCGGAAAATCCGGAGAATTATCAGGGAATATGGGTTTATGCATATATTGTTTCGGACCGGCCTGTGGAAAATGTATGCTTAGACAAACTATATGCACTCTCGGAAACCCGCATGCATGGTTTTGCCTTTTATGAATCTGCGGATATTAAGGTGTTGGGTTCTTTTAACGGAAATGAAACTTCTGTTTCATTGACTCCTTATGAAACCGGTTATGCAAAAAATCCGAATTGTTTTACCGGGCCGTCGGATATGTTAGCTGACGCAGGCAAAGAGTTTGAATTGGATGCGTCAATAACCTGGGACAGTGCCGGTAAAATAGTGGTCAGCAAATTCAGCGCAAAAACTTATATTCCAGAGAAATTTGAAATTGTGAGAGCTTATGATTTGGAAAAGCAGCCATTTGGCCCCGGAGACACAATTTTATATTTACCGCCACCTATGGATTTGCAATCCAATTATTTTGTTCCTGAATACAGCGATGATGTTGGCGGCGTTCTTGTTTCAATTATTTACAACGATGGCATTTACTGGGGTGAAAATTCCATTGATGCCATTTTGAATCAATTCAGAAAACGCGACACTTCCGACTATGCTGTTTTTGGCGATAGAAGGCTGTTGTATAGAGGAATAAAAAATCAGCAAACAGGAAACATGAATAAGGTAATAGACAGCATTCCTATTATGGGAATAAATACACCGGCAATAGGAAATGCAAATCTGCTTTTTTACGCATCTACTCCTGAATATTTTAAGTTTGAAGAAACATTTTTAGATGGAGATGACAGCCGCATAGAGGCATTTTACAATATTCAGGGTGCAGCCGGAATTTTTGCCGGCATGCTTGTTGATACTTTTGAGGTAAATTTCAAAACTCCTGACTCTGTTAAAATTTATCCGTATTTCGAAGCGCAAGAAGCCTATTGCGCACAAACAAAAGGCGAAGTAAGAAACGCAGCGCAAGACAGAATATATAACAAGGAGTGCGCAGAGGCGTGGGACAGGAAAATATGGAGAGAGATAGGTATTACCGATCCGCCGCCCTGGTATGAAATTCCACCGGAAGAATTGAAAAAGCGCTTAAACATATACGAGTTGATCACCTGGTGTGAGCACAGAGCGTTTCCCATATATCAATATCCTCTTTGCGGTTCAATGTTGGTTCGTTATTCAAAAACCGGCAAAGTTTCTGCTGTTCTGGATCGTGAGGTAAAAAAATGGTGCGAGGAACACCCGGATGACGAGGAGTGTGCTGGGTAGTATTTTCTATATTAGAGCGATGAATATATTAGTCACCGGTTGTTGCGGATTTATAGGCACAAATTTTGTGCGTTTGGTTTTGAAAGAGAAGCCGGATTGGAACATTTCCAACCTTGATGCCTTAACTTATGCAGGCAACTTTGAAAACCTAAAAGATGCGGAAAGCAATCTGCATTATAATTTTTTCAAAGGTGACATAACAAATGACACCGATATCCTCAGCGCAGGGGATTTGCTCTCTGGCAAGCCAGACGCAATTGTGCACTTTGCGGCAGAATCCCACGTTGATAATTCAATAAAAAATCCCGGAGTGTTTATTCGCACAAATGTGGAAGGAACTTTGAAATTGCTCAAATACGCAAAAGAAAAAAACATCAGATTTTTGCAGGTTAGCACAGATGAAGTTTATGGCACGCTCGGGGAAACCGGACTTTTCACCGAAGACACTCCCCTCGCTCCGAACAGCCCATACAGTGCATCAAAAGCCGGCGCAGATTTCCTGGTTCGCGCATGGCACGAAACCTACAAGCTGGACACAGTGACAACACGTTGCTCAAATAACTACGGCCCTTACCAATTCCCGGAAAAACTCATTCCTCTTGCGGTCACAAACCTTATGCAGGGCAAAAAAATTCCTGTTTATGGAAAGGGCCTCAACATCCGTGACTGGCTTCATGTGGAGGATCATTGCAGAGGAATTCTGCTGGCTTTGGAAAAAGGCGTTGCCGGCAGAGTTTACAATATAGGCGGCAGCAATGAGTGGAAAAATATAGACATAGCGAAAGAACTTGTAAAAATAATGGGGATGGGTGAAGACAAAATTGAATTTGTTACAGACCGCCTTGGCCATGATTTGCGCTATGCGATAGATGCTACACGCATTCGCAAAGAACTGGGCTGGGAGCCCAAATACACTTTTGAAACCGGGCTTCCTGAAACTGTGAAATGGTATAAGGAAAATGAGAATTGGTGGAAACCGCTGAAAGAAAGACTATGCGGATAGCAGTCTGTTTTTTCTGTGCGTTTTTGCTGAGTTGCGGTGAATGGGAAAGCGCAACTGTCGGAAGGGTGTCCTGTGAACTTCGCAATTTTAACGGATTTTCCACGCCTATAAAAATATCTATTGATAGAGACAATCTTTACATATTAGATAATGCTTCTAAGGTGCATTTCTATAAGCGTGATGATTTATACGAATGTGTTTTTGATTATCAAACCACTCATTTATTTACCGGATTTCCAAACGATGTTTTTCCATCTTATGTTCAAGACAGAACAGAATTAAAATCTTTTGCCGATGCCAGCGTATGCAGGAATATCAGAGACGGAGCTTGGGCGATTTACGGCAATGAGCTTGCTGTTGGGAGCAATATGGGAATTGAGACTTGGAATATAAATTCCTGCACAAGAACCGGCAGTGTATCTTCGCAAAAAGTTTTGGCTTTAGCAGCAACGAGCAGTGAATATTATGCGGCGGAAGATCTGAATTTGGCAAGGTTTTCAAAAAGCAGCAGCAGCTACAGAACTCCCATTCCTGAATTATGTTCAAAGGACAGGGTTATAGCAAATAATTACGCTGTGTATATTTTGGATAAAACATGCAGGCAAATAGGCGTTTATGATCATCAGCCGCTTTGGCGCAAAACCATAAGCTTGGATTCTCTTGGCATAAGAGGATCTGTGGACATAGCTTCTGGCGAATACTCGTATATTTACATTTTGCACGCAAACGGGATTGAAAAGGTGAATGTGTTTTAGGTTTTCTATATTCAATCCGATGCACAAATTCAAAATAATCACAGTAGCAGCTCTTTTTGCGATTCCGGCTTTTGCGGCAGAATACATTATTTTTAACCCCTATGCCGGCGTGGACTTTAGCAAGCAGTATAAAGCTGGGTTTCATAACCACTCTACTTACTCAGATGGGCAGGATACCAGATGGGATATGATTATGGATGCGTACAGAAAGGGTTATAGCGTTTTCACCATAAACGATCACAACTATGTAACTCCGGCTTGGGACGAGGAAGGATATGAAGTTGTAGGCAATCAAACTGCCACAGGCGGCTTTTATTATAAGCATTATGAAAATCGAACCAGCGGTCGTATTTATCCTGAATGGAAAGGGTTGAAAAAACTTACTACGGAAGAAAAACTGGCAATAGAAGATGGCACACATCCGCTAATCCTACAAGAAAATCAAATATCTTACCGCAGACCCGGGCAAGGCGGCATGATTGGCCTGACCTATACCAACGAACAGACCTCTTGGTGGGATGACCACATAAACTCCTACTGGGCTGATTATAATCATACTGTTGCGCCTAGAAGCAATCCAACTACTGACTCGCTGGCGAAAGTCCTTTTTGAAGTCCAAAAGCTGGGGGGCATCACTATTCTCAACCACCCAGGCAGGGGAACAAAAGCTGCTAACGAACAATACTCAGTAACGCCTGCAGCCTCAATATCCAGTCAGCCAACGCAGATTAAAAAATACACGGATCTCTTAAAGGGTTATCCATCTTCCGTTGGCATTGCCGGCGGAACTTTGGAAGGCATAATTGAAGGCGATGATGTATGGGTCATAGTTCCGGAAACCGGAACTATTGAAACCAAAACAGTTGGTAATGGCAAACCTGTCATTATAGCCAATATTGCATTGTCTGGCGAAGATGCAAGCAATTATGAACTGATGCAACCGAGCGAAATCAAGGTAAATATTACCCAAGCGCAGCTTGCATGGAGCAACGATGGCACAGCAAACAGCAAGACTTACGACGGTACTGCGTTTGCCACTGTTTTCAATGCTCCTACGCTTGATGGACTGGTTGCAGGCGACAATGTAACCGTTGCAAATGGAACCATTGCGTTCATAGATGAAAATGCCTCTGCTAACATAGCGATTGTCGCCAGCGGTTGGGGCATTGATGGCACCGATGCTTTTAACTATCTTACGCCGGCAGCGCAACCGGTATTTGCATCAGCTGAGATTGAAAAAATAGTAAAGGAATACATTGCTCCGAGCGACTTGAAGGCAAACTTAGATCAAAGGCTTGCTGAAGTTATCCTGCCTGCAGGCTGGTCTTGGGTGAATGAAACGGCTTTGGTAGGCGATCCTGGAACTCAGATGCACAAAGTGAAATTCCATATAGAAGACTCAAGAAATTACCATCCGGTTGAAATAGATGTTGAGGTAACAGTATCTGCCCCGTTCATTGCTCGCATCTACGCAGCCGATAACTCCATTGCATTGCAAAACTTGCTCAACAACACAAAAGCGCAAATCTACAACCTAAAAGGCGAGCGAATACACTCCATTCAGGCAAAAGGAATATATATTGCAAAAATAGGAAGCCAGACTGTGCGCTTCTTGGTGAAATAATTTTTGAAAATGTAAACATTTGTTTGCAAAATGCATCAATCTGTCAACACTTCCTAAGACGTTTTTATAACGTTTTTGGCAGTTGCGCCTTGATTCTATCGGTATAAATGGCATTCATTTAACCATAGGAGAAAAAGCCATGCCAATAGAACAAAACGCCAATAAGGCACTCGCTCAGATAGCAGTCTGCGAAAAAGTCGCTACTATGAACACTTCCAAAGGTCCAAAACCCGTTTATACGCTCAATTTAGAGGGAAAAACCTTTGAAGTTTGGGGTGGGCAGTATTTTTCCGCCAATGTAGGTGAAAAATTCCGTCCTGTTGTCGATATTGTTCCTCGTGGCTATATGGGCAAGGATAATAAAATCCGGGCTAATAACCAACCTATTGTGAACTGGGAAAAAGTGGGGTAATTTATGAAAAATAAGTATTATCTCCGCTCTTGTGTAGAATCTTCTCTTTTAGATTCCTCTTGTGGTTGTTTGGAGGAGGTTTACACAAACAGGAAATTGGCTGAAAAGCGTTTTTCTTCTTTTAATAGCCAATATTATGATAAATTTTTAGCTCTTTTTGATTCTGCGGGTAATATTTTACGCTCTGCTTTGTCTAACCTTGTTAGGGTTTACAGGCAAAAGGGGTATTTCCCTCATGTTTCTGAAGATCAAAAAGTAGCCTTTGGCATTGTCTGAGGTGTAAAATGCCTAAAAACTCTAAATGTGAGAAATGCATTCGTGTAAACACTAATCCACCTTCATATAAAGGCGTTTTTTACTGTCATTATTGCGGTCATAGAAATGTTGGGGGTAAAGATGGAGCTAAGTGAAAAGGGGTATCTTTCGTTAAGTACTTCCGAGCGTGATGTCATAAATCGCATTGTTGATTTTTATAATCTCATTGTCATTTCTGACCGTAACGCTCTCGCCTTGAACCGTGAAGATTTTGTTTCTCGCTTTAAACATTTCCGTTCTTCTATTAATGATTTGAGGGTTTATGGTGCTTATGGCGTTAATGAATTTGGCTTAGGAAAATCTGAACCTGGCGGGGGCTTTTAATATGCGCTTTCGCTTTTCCCGGTTCGTTTGCAGTGTTGCGAATTTTTGTGAGAAAAAGTATCGCAAGATTAGAATTGTTTTTGTTGAGAGACTGAATTTATTTTACTATAGCGTTTCATTCATTAGGTTTTAGTGTCAAGGGGGTTTAGCTATGTTATCTTCATTATGCAAGCAATGTTATTCCAAACGATTGGGCTATTGCCCCTTTGACCGCCAATGTGATGTGGAAGAATTTGAGCAAAAGAGAATTGAGGCATTAAAACTAGACACTATTAGGCGCCGTTTGCCGCATCGTTTAACGGGGGAGGTAATTTAGATATTATGGGAACGACTACTATGACCGAGGCTCTTACTGCTGCTGCTAGTTCTTTTGGCTCTGCCATGACTGGTATAGTTGGTGATGTTGCTCCGATAGTTTTCGGCGTTGCTGCTGGAATTATTGGTTTGCGTTTGGTTATCAACCTTTTCAGGCAGGCAACCTAATGCGCATCTCAATTCTCTTTTTGCTCTTTTTTTTGTTTCCTTCCGCTGCCTTATCTCAAACTGGCACTCATTGTTCTTCTATTACTCGTGTTACTAACGGAGATGTCGGTACCGTTCATGTTTTTTATGGTGACTGTTTTCGGAGTACTACTTCTTGGTACGGCTGGAAATGTTTTGATATTACTCGAAACCCTGAATATAATTACATCCGTCTTGTTTCATCCACTGTCACCGTTACTTTTGGTCATCCTGATATTCCCGAAGGTTCTGGAACTTTTTCATGGTCTGGCGAGGATGTTATTTTAGACCATTCTATTTATATCCCTGGCGATAATGGTGTTTCTGGTACTATGTGCTTTGAAGTCTCTTGCAATTCACCTGGCTGTGATTTGCCCCTCTCTCCCTGCTCACAGCCCACCCCCATAGACTTCCCCCTGTGCAAAGGTGGAACAGGACAATATTCATATCAAACTAATGCCGATTTTCTTATGTCTTATGATCAGCCTGATGAGTGGCCTACTCAAATTCCTGGTGGTTGGAATTATACCTATTCTGATCGTATTATGACTATTTATGAATATGATCGTGAAGTAACTGTACAGTCTGGTTCTATCCATACCCGTCCAGACGGTTCTACTTGTAAAGTTGGAGGAGTTTCTGGAAATCAAAATAATATGTACAAATTTGTTATTTGTCCTCAGGGAAATGCAGATCAACCGGAAGAACCTAGCTCCAGCTCTTCCGACCCTTCTAGCAGTTCCCCAGCCTCTATTAGTTCCGCATCCTCTAATTCTAGCAGCTCCGCTTCTGACCTGTGCTCTACTGCTCCTTGGCTTCCGTGGTGCCCTAAGAGCTCGGCTTCTGCAACTCCGTCTAGTGCCTCTGGTGCCGGTGATGACTGGTGTGATATATATCCCGGCTCTCTTTTGTGTGAGGGCTATGGCTCTAGCAACTCCGGCAATGACGGCGGCTGTGATGGCCCTGACTGTGAGCCCGGTGACCCTGACGGCGGTTGTACTGGTCCGGGTTGTGCAGACGGAACCGAGCCCGGCGGTGGTTCTTCCGGCTCTGGCAGCGGCTCCGGCCCCGGTTCTGGTGGCCCCGGTGGCGGTGGTTATCCCGAGGGCCATTGCGATGGTGTTATGGGCCTTATTCGCAGCATATTCACCGACGATTGTGGCGGCAATGTTTCCGGTGATCCTGGTGGCTGGTGTGATCCTGAAAAAGAGGATTGTGGAGCTAATATAGACGGCGGTGACACTACTTGGGGTGTGACTAGAACTCAGTGGGATTCTGCTTTGGTTGCTTACGGTCTTGATACAGCTTCTTTCAAGAGAAGCGTTGACTCCCTTCTTAAGGATACCGCTTTTGTTTTCAAGTCCATGCGCACGGCTATGGAGCCTTTTACTGCTTGCTTTGGTGACGCTGGCAGTGGTTCTGGTATTCTTGATTTTTCTTTCAAGTCCGAAGTTTCCGGCATTGAGTGCGGTGACGCTTGCAGGATTGATCTTCATAATTTCATGGGTGTTGATGTTGCTGACATTTTGAATGTGTTGATTACTTTTTTATTGAGCACGGCGGCCGCTGTTAGGATTATCAGGGTTGCCAAAACTTTAGGGCAAACGGGGTAAAATATGGTGGTTAAAGAGCTTACAGAAAATGTTGCTAAGGAAATTCTTTCGGGAATTTTAGATAGGTGTTTTATGGATAATTTCAGGGATAGCCCAACTAGGGGCTATTATATTTTTGACTACGATTCCGGTCAAATAGAAATTGCTTATTGTGATTATTTGAATTTGAGAAAATGGGTAAAGGGGGAGTTATGAAAAAGTCAAGGCAAATAATATTTATTATCGTGTCATTCATCATAGGTTTTTTGAATGTCGCAATATGGGATTTGAACCAGTTCATTTCCTTCCTTATTTCCATGACGATGATTTTCCCATTGGGCTTTCTTTTTTCTTATTTCGATAGCAAGGAAAAGGGGGAAATATGAACTTGGCAATACTAATAGGAACAGCAATAATGATATTGGCAGTAAACTTCCAGATAAAAAAAATGCTGGATATAATGCTAGATCTATTGTTCGAAGAAAAAGAGGGGAAATTATGATATATCCTTTTTCCGCTGAATTCCTTGATAGCTACCGTGCTTTCAACCGCATGGATAATAGGCGTTTTAGTCATGAAAATTTGAAGTCTGCCTCATTCAATTGCAAGAAGCATAATAATAAAAAATCAAATAGGAGGTTTAGATAATATGAGAATTATTAAAAAGTTTTATATTTCGTATTTGCGTTATGATCGTGATTTTCATAAACTTTCCATTTCTGATCAGGCTGCAGATCTTTGTTTATTTTTTGGATTTTCTTCTATTTTATTGTTTTCTGTTTTTATTCCCTTTCCTTTGGTTTTTAATTTTATGTGTTTTTCGCTTCAGCTTATATTTTTTAGCATTTCTCTTTCTATTCCTTGTTTTCCCGTTTCTGTTCGTTTAATTTTTGGGCTTCTTTTATATTGTCCATTATTATGGAGTGTTTTTTAATGCCAGCTTCTTTTCTTTCTTCTTTTATGTTTAGGGCTATATATACTATTATTGTAGCTCCTATTAATGTCATTAATATTTTGAATAGTTTATTGAATATTATTTCTTCATTTTTTGCCCAAGCTATTAAGTTAGCTATTGCTACTAAAAATATTAGTATTATATATGGCGTTATAAAATCTATGTATTCAAATATTCCCATGCCTCATAATATACAAAACCCATCCAAACAAAAAAACGCCTTGATAGGCGTTTATGAATGGTGTAAGAAATCTATATTAGAGTTTTTTATTTGCTTCTTCAAAAGCTTTACAAGCCATAGATTCCGGTTCTTTTTTACAAATTACTTTTCCTTCTTTTATTTTGCTGTTTTTTATATTTTGACATTCCTCGGATTGCCATTTAATTTCTTTACATTCTTTAATTTTTTCTCTTTCGGTTTTATTTTTTTGGTTTATTTCAGACTTTTCAGCCCAAACCGAGCCAGCACCGAATGTGCAGAGCAAAGCGAGAATGATAGTAGTTTTCTTCATACTTATAAATATACAAATTTTTTCTCTATTGGGGTGAAAATATGCTGAAAAAAAACAAAAAGCCTATAAAATTTCCTGTTTTGGTTTTTGCTCGCCGTTCTTGGTTGTGGGTTTCCGGTTATACTTTACGCTATTTGATAAAGTCCGGCGCAGTTCTTTCCCCTTCTTTTAGTCTTTTGGGGGTTCGTCGTGATTAAGTTTTTTAGAATGCAAATTCGTCATTTCTTTAAGCGTGCTTATATTCAGTGGCTCCGTTTTGAGTGCTCAGATTTTTCTACTTTTGGCGCAGTTCTTTGTTTGCTTTTTGGCTTTTTTGTTTTTCTTCTTTATTATTTTTCTTCCCTTTCTTTTTATGATTTCCCTTTTGCCTTTTTTGTTCTTTTCTTTTTCTTTCTCGCTTATTTTTTGGTTTATGGCTTTTGGTGTTCTATGCTTATTGGTCTTATTTTTTGGGTTCTCTTATTTCCTCCATGGGGTCTGTGATTATGTCTGACGCTTTCTCTTTTGCGCATTTGCTATTGAGTAGCAAGAACATTGCTGTAAATGCCGCTATTGCCGTTAAGGCTATTTCTGTTTTTCTATTTCCCATAACTCATAATCTACAAAATTCTGGAGGTTTTTGATGCAAACTATTCTTGCTTTTCTTTCCGCTATCCCTATAATACTTACTGTGGTTGTTTCCATAGCGAAGGCTTTCCCTCGCATTTTCGCTTTCCTTCGTTCCCTGTTTAATTCCGCAGGCGGTGGCCGCTTGCTCAAGTCCGGCTGCGCTGGCATGGCTCTTTCTGTTGGTGCGTTCATTGGCGGCATAGGCATTTTTGTCGTAGGCGCTTATGCTTTTTCCTTGAAGCAATTGACTTTTCTTTTTGATATCTTGATGACTCCTTTCTCTTCTTTGATTCGTTCTTTCCTTGATATGGTTTTGGGTGGTGGTTGCCCTCAGCTTCCCAGTTCTTTTTCTGTTTTTTTTGGCGTTCTCAACATTCCTTTTTTCATGTCTATTGTTATTTCAGTTATATGCTGCGAAGTCTTTTTGCGTTTTTTCATTTATTTTGTCATGCGTAGGGGTAAATAATGCGTTCATTCTTCTTTCTCTTGTTCTTTTTCATATCTTGCTTTGGTCAGCCTTCATGGCTTCCTGTGCCTAGTAAACCCACCCAACCCCCGCCCCCGGCGGTTCAGCCGCCGGGCGGGGGTGGAGAAAAACCCCGTGTTGTTTATAGGGATAAGTTAATTGAGAAAATAGTTCGTGACACTATTGTCCGTGTTGATACTATTGTCAGGGTTGACACTGTTGTTTTGGCTCCTGTTCAGTACAAGTATATTATCCGTTACGCTTTCACGGCTTTGAATATAGATACTAAAAACCCTGAATGGATGGATTACTCTTCAACTGCCGAAATCATTGCCCGTGATACTGCTTCTTTGCGTGTAGGCAGTGAGGATTTGCGTTTAATGGGAAATATTATAGATCAGTTTGGCAACCGCATTCCCCAGTATGATTTAGTCACTACTGGTTTTACCATACAGGTTCAGCGTGATCGTGCTACCATTGAGTATAGGGGCGAAAAGAATGTCGCTTTGTTTTCCGGTTCTTTTGATTCTTCCGGTTACTTGATAGCTACTGGTGAGATTTCTGAATCTAGTTTTTTGGCTGGCATTTTCCCTTTTAATTTATTTTTTGGTGTACATAAGAAAAGGATAATTATAGAAATCGTTCGGGAGGTCTTGCTATGATTTTTTTTGTTTTGTTTTTTTCTTTTGCTGTGTTTCTTTGGGCTCTTGCTGATGTTTATTTTTTGAGCTGCCGTGACGTTGTTTTCATCTGCTTCGTTGCTGTTGAGGGTTTTTTGTGGTTTGTTATTTTTCCTCCTCTTGGTGGTTTTTTAACTTTTATTACTGGCTGCTTGGTCGCAAAAGTTTTTCATCATGCCGAGCGATGCGAGCAAATGGATTTAGATAAAGAGAGGGGGTTTTATTTATGATGCATTCTCTTTTCTTTCTTCTTGGCTTTGCCATTGGCTTCGTTTTATGTGAGCAAATGTATTTGGATAAAGAGAGGGAGTTTTGCTTATGATGTATTCCCTTTCTTTCCTTCTTGGCTTTGCCATAGGCTTTGTTTTGTTGTTTGTGTTCGCTTTTGTTTTCATGTGGATTTTATTCAAGTGAGGTTTTTGTAGATGTCTCTTGTTTTGCTTACAGGCAAGCCCGGCTCGGGCAAGTCGTTCAACCTTGTCAACCGTTGGATTTTGAACGCTATATCTAAGATGGGCACTCCTGAGCAGATGCTTGTTTACACCAATGTTGCTGGTCTTAATTTTACCTATCTTTCTATTGTCGCTGGCAAGCGTTACAAGCGTGATTTTCTTCCCGAGGATATAGAAAATTTATTTGTGATGGTTCCCCCTCCTTCTCAGATTAAGGAGGCTAATCAGGTTATTATGTCCATGCCTCATAAATGCCTTTTGATTATTGACGAGGCTCAAAAGTATTGGAATAATAGAGATTTCAAGAGTGAGTATAATAAAGAGATTTTGGCATATTTTCAGGAGCATAGGCGTCGCAAGCATAATGTTGTTTTGGCTACCCAGCACTTTGAGCAGCTTGATATAGGCATACGCCGCTTGACAGAGGCCCATTACCGTCTTAACCGCATGAAATCTCTTGGCATTTCCATGGCTGTCAAGGTTGAGATTTTCGAGCAGGGCGAAACGGTTGACTGCAAGATTGACGGCCGTGAGACTTGGTATTTGAGCCGCTCCATTTTCAAGTGTTATACATCTTATGAGGCCGGCGGTGATGGAAGCATGATAAAGGAGCATAAGGGCCCGAATGTATTTTTCAGCAATTACAAGCTATGGGTTCTTCTTTCTGTTGTCATTGTTTGCGTAGTCAAGTTTTGCATGCCAAAAAAAGAAATTCCTCTTGATCCTAACGCTCCAACATCTTCTGATTTCCTTGGCGTTTATGATGATTATTATTGTGCCCGAGGCGGCGTTTACATTCTTCGTTACGGTGGCCGCATTGATACGCTTCCTGAGCGTTTCATTAATAAAACTATATGCCCTTCCCTTCATTACCAGCCACCCAAAAAAGAGGTTAAAAAATGAGCATTGTCAAGCATTGCAGTCGTGATCGTAAATGTTGTGCATCTTGTCATTGGCGTCCGCTTTGCTCTTTGAAGCTTAGAAAGCCTGACGCTTCTTTGTCTTTTCTTTTTCAGTCTAGGAGAAAATGATTATGTCTAGTTGTGTTATCAGTCATCATAATTGTGATTATGATACCAATTGTGGCCTCACCTGTGAGGGTGTTTATCAGCGCGAGGTTCTTTCTGATCCGGGCTTTGCTCCTCCTCCCGGCCATTATGAGGATTTTATTGCCATGTGCCTGCAGTATTATTTTCCCGGTGGCTGTTCCGGTTCCTCTCTCTCTGACAGCTCGTTTTCTTTTGAGCTTTCTCCTGCCATGGTTGACAGCATAAATGCTGCTTTTGCTACTGGTTTCCTTGGCGGCGTTCTGAGCGCTCTCCCTGCCGTTTTCTGCATGGTCGCTGTGCTCGTGGTTGTTTACCTTTTTGCGTATGCGACCAAACCCAAAGGGGGTTCATGATGTTGCGTGAACATTCCCCCGAGGGTTTCCCTTCGGTCCGCAAGCAACACCCTTGGGGCATTTCCCTTGTGGTGCGTAAACAACATCCCGAGGGGTTTCCCCCGGTGGGTGTAGCGAGTGGGAAAGCATTAGCCGTAGGTGAACAAAGATTTACCCGACCAAAGGGAGGTAAATGTTTGTTTGCCGTAGGCGGCGGTCCGCAGTCCCAAGGCTGTTTGGCTGTTTTGGGTTTGCCATTAGCCGAAGATGAACAAAGATTTCTCCGACCAAAGGGAGGAAAATGTTTGTTTGTCGTAGGCGGCGGTCCGCAGATCCAAGGCTGTTTGGCTGTTTTGGGTTTGCCATTAGCCGAAGATGAACAAAGATTTCTCCGACCAAAGGGAGGAAAATGTTTGTTTGTCGTAGGCGGCGGTTCGCAGTCCCAAGGCTGTTTGGCTGTTTTGGGTTTGCCATTAGCCGTAGGTGAACAAAGATTTACCCGACCAAAGGGAGGTAAATGTTTGTTTGCCGTAGGCGGCGGTCCGCAGATCCAAGGCTGTTTGGCTGTTTTATCGTTTGTGTTGCGGCGGTGGCATCAATCGTTTATAGGGGGTGTTAGCATGCAAAAAAAACATCTGGCAAGCTTGATGTCATTATCTCGCCGGGCGTGGGGAATTATGTCCGTTGATTTGGGTCGGCAAAGATGTTTTTTTTGCCCCGGGATGTTTTTGTCTTTTTAACAAATGGAGATTTTTATGCCTAAGGCGTTTGCATATAAGATGTATAACATTAGCCGTAGTTTTGAAAATTCCCGAGCGAAGCGAGGGAAATTTCAAAACTACGGCGTTGCTGCGAAAGCAAAATATTTCATTAGAATGGCGTTAAAGCTTTTGGTTGCGTTCATTTTGCTTGCCTTTTTGGTTAGGGGGTGTTTTGTTTAGAATAACAAAATATTTGCTTGGCTTTTTAAGCGTTTGCGTAGCAAACATAAGCGGTTTTTCTACTGTAAGTAGAAAAATAAAAAGCAGAACAGTCTCCGGCTTGCCGGAAATTAGACTGTTCTTGGTGCGTAAAGTCTCAAAATTTGAGCATTACTACACGCCCCCGGGCTTGTCACTTAGGGGCGTGTAGTGAGTAGTTAGATTCATTTAACATAGGAGTGATTGAAATGCTTTTGTTTCCCCATACGCCTTCCGAAGTTATGAGGCACGAAAAGGAAAGAAGAATGAATAATGATGATTATTTCGATGCGCATTATCATAATGGTAACGCTAGGATTCCCATTTCTCGTTCTTCTTCTGACGATTATTTCAATGATCGCTATTATAACTCTTTTTTGACATAATTGATCCGTCATGACTGTTCTTTCCCTTAGCTACTCAGGTGCTTCTTTCGCTTCTTTTGGAAAGAAGCAAAGGCCTAAGAAGATACAAGGCCGTAGCTGGCAGCTTATTATTCCAAGCGAATGGCCTAACCTTGAAGGCATAAAGGAGGCCGGGAGGCGCATTTCTAGAAATTATTATTATATAGAGCATAATCATGATGTTGACGAACTAGGTTTGCAAACTAAGCCTCATTGGCATATATTGCTCACTATGTCTAATGGCCGGGATTTGGTCACGATGAAAAACTATTTCAAGGATTTTGCCATGGCTGACGAGCAGGAAATTAAATACAAGGATGACAAAGCCAGCGGCAGGGAATTGGAGGAAAATAATCTTTTGATGTCTAACAGCTTTGATAAAATATCTTCCATACATTGGGCAAAGCGTTATTTGATTCATGCTGATGATCCCGGCAAATTTCAGTATAAATATATAGATGTTGAAACAAACGATTCATCCTACAAAGATTTATTTGTTGTTTTCCCTAGCAAGCTTGATGAGGTTGATTATATAAACGAATCTTTTCAGCAGCTTGGTGACGCTGACACATTTGAGCAATTCTATTTGCTTTTTCGCAATCAGCTTGCCACTATGAACAACTATCAGCGCATTAGCATGCGCATGCAATTGGAGCGATATTTTTCTGAGAAAAAATTATTGAAGAAAGATTATGAGCAAGGCTGGACGCCTCCGGATGAATATGGCCGCTCTTATTCTATTCCTTCTGAAAATGAAAATTTGCCTTTTTAACCATAGGAGAAAAAAAATGGCTCTTGATTCCTCTAATATCATTCACTGCTTTTTGAAGCTTGAAAAGCGTAAATACGCTTCCTTTCATGACTTTATTACAGACATTGGGATTGCTAATTCTGAAATGTCTGATTATCAGGTCATTAAAATTTTAATTTCCCTTCGTAAACATTGGGAAACATTCAATGATTTTGAAATGAAAAATTATTTGGAGAGCTAATAATGTTAAAAGATATTATATTTGGCGTTCTTTTTAACCTGTTTTTATTCTCCCTTGGGTTCTTTACTGGAGTTGCTTGGGTTGGAAATTTGTTTTTGGGCTTGTAGCCTGTTTTAACTTTGGCAACATGAGGGGTATTTTCTTTTTAGCCCGGAAACCGTTGAGCGAGTGAAGCGAGCGAGAGCTTTTTCCGGGCTATTACTGTAATTTTTTTGTCATTCTTTTTGCAATATATTGGCACGTCTTTTGCTTATACATTTATAGCTCTTTCATATTCTGCTGGTAAACACTTTGAGCTTTTCGCTTGTCAAACAAGTTGGTAATATGTTTGGGCTGTGCTTATGGCAAATGCTCTGCCGGGTCAAAACTGATGTGCCTTTGCGTACGCTTTAGGAATGATGGCTTTCATTTGTGTAGGCGCTGAAACAAATAATAGTGAGGTCGTTTATGAATAAAAAGAAAATGCCTATTGTTGGCATAGACGTTTCAAAAGATACTTTCAATGCTCATTTCTCCGGAAAGGATTTTAAATATTCTAATTCTCAGAAAGGTTGGAGAAAGTTATCTAATGAAGCTCCCCCCGGTTCTCTTTTTGCAATGGAGGTTACTGGCAATTATCATTACAAGCTTGCCGCTTATCTCTATTCAAAAGGTTGCAGCGTTAAGGTTCTTAACGCCTTGAAGTTTAGTAACTGGTTGAAGTTTACGGGCCGTGACAAAGCTTATACCGATTTGCTTTGTGCCCGGTATCTTGCTGATTATGCTGGAGATGATAAGATTGAGGCTTTGCCGTGTTGGGAGCCTCATCATCCCAAGCTTGTTAGAGGCAAGATTATTTTAACTTTGCTTTCTCGTCTCTCCAAGCTTTCAAGGCAAGCAGGTAACGTTAATCATGCCGCTATGGAAATTGTTGGCAAAAATGACGATTTGCTTAGTGTCATGGGCGGCTTTGAGGATTATTGCTCTGAGCAGAAAAAGAAGCTTGAAAAGGAGCTTTTTTCAATAGCCTCAGAAGTCTTTCCAAAGCAATTCAAGCTGTTGCAGACTATACCCGGCTTTGGCTTGAAAACTGCGGCCGCTTTGCTTGTTTGCTGTCGTGGCATTGAAAATTTTGCCTCTCCTGAACGGTTGTCATCCTTTTTTGGCTTTGGTGTTAAAGTCAAGGATAGCGGAACTTCTATTCATGTTAGGGGCAAGATAACCAAGGCAGGAAATTCTTATTTTCGTAGCCTTTTATTCATGTGCGCTATGACTGCTAAGGGGATGAATAAGCCTTGTTCTGAACTGTATAGCAGGCTGGTCGCAAAGGGTAAAAATGGCATGGTAGCTCTTACTGCTGTCATGCACCGCCTTATTAAGATTGCTTTTGGCGTTGTGATGTCGGGTGAGCCTTTTAGGGGTGGTAAAGTAGCTTTAACATGAGGCTTTGACATTGTAAAAACAATAAAAACGCTTTCCGGAAACGGTTAGCGTAAAAATATTTTAAAAAAAAATGAAAAAAATGTTGACATTTTCAAAAAAAAAATCTATATTTATATTATACTGATACTTTAAGGTAAAACTTGTTTGCAAAATGAAAGTGTTTTGTACTTTTTTCTATATTTCTTATTATATTTCTAGCAACAATTTAAAATGGAGTTAGGTTTATGACAGATCAGGAGTTAAAAGACTTGTTTGCAAGTTTGGCAGAAAAGCAGAAGGAGACTTGGGCGCAAATAGAAGCAGAGCGTAAGGCTCGTGAGGAGGATCGCAAAGCTCAAGAGTTGCAGCGTGAAGCGGAACGTAAGGCTCGTGAAGCGGAACGGGCGGCTCATAAAGAGAAACTTGAAGCAGAGTGCAAAGTTTATGAAGCAGAACGAGCGGCAGCACGCCGTGAAGAGGAGCGTATAAAGAAAGAAATTTGGGCAGAGATGGGTGGCATAGGCAGAAGAAATGGCGAATTTGCAGAGAATTTGTTTTTTCATTCGCTTGAGAAAAGCAAAACTTTTGCCGGGGTGCATTTTGATATAGTCAGCAACAAGTTCAAGAAAGCACAGAAAATGCCAAATGACATAAAATTAGAAGATCAGTTTGATATTGTCATGCTTAATGACAATGCCGTTGCCATCATTGAGGTTAAGTACAGTGCTCAAAGCGATGACCCCAAAGAGATGATTGAGAGAAAAGTGCCGAATTTCCGAACTTTGTTCTCAGATTATGCAGATTTTAAAATATATTTGGGGTTGGGTTCATTTTCTTTTGATGACCGCACTACCAAGGAGGCTGAAAAGCTTGGCATAGGCTTATTGAAGGTCTCCGGCGATATGGTTGAATACAAAACCGATTGGGTTAGGGCGTATTAAATTTTTCTAAATTACCCAGTCTATGAAAGTCTGTACGCAGAATTTTGGGAAAAATGCCCAAAAAATAGACATTTACAAAAAATTGGGCGGTTATTCCAATATCGGGCCACGGCTTTTTGACCTCTCGC